>JACCEC010774021.1_pt1 | contig 68389 bp, 103 predicted proteins | sample 7450121 | NCBI WGS metagenome assembly JACCEC01 (sample SAMN15323455, study PRJNA562643) | freshwater metagenome | isolation source: river surface water | place: USA:Blue River Watershed | collected 2017-08-18
ACGTTAATAACATAGACCCTTTCTTTGTGCAATGGCCGGTTTTAGAAGAGTCCCTAAGCATTAGTTAATGTACTATTTGTGCAAACCAATAAATACTCCATAAAGAGGAGATTCACATGGCACAACCTACTACAAGAACTGAGTTTAAGGAGTATTGCCTCCGTAAGCTTGGTAAGCCAGTCATTGAGATTAACGTTGATCAAGACCAAGTTGAAGACCGTATTGATGAAGCGTTAGCATACTATTGGGACTATCACTTCGATGGTACTGAGAAGATGTATATTCGCCGTCAAATGAGTCAAGAAGACAAAGACAACGGATGGATCCCAGTTCCAGAAAATGTGATCGGTGTAGTGAATCTTTTTCCAATTCAGGGCTATCTAACTGGTTCGGGAATATTCAGTGCAACTTATCAGTTTGTTCTAAACAATCTTCACGAGTTTGTTAACTACGATCTGATTAACTACTATATGTCTTTTCAGCATCTGGCGTTCATGCAAGAGATTCTTACGGGAAGACAGCCTATTCGCTACAATCGTCACATGAATCGTTTGTATCTCGACATGAATATGGACAAAATAGAAGTAGGTGATTACATCATATACGAATGCTATCAGGTCGTTGATCCGAACGTATACGCTGATGTATGGAAGGATCGTTGGCTTCAGAACTACGCAACCGCAAAGATCAAGTATCAGTGGGGCGCAAACCTTACGAAGTTCGCTGACATGCAACTTCCCGGTGGCGTGAGATTCAACGGTGAGAAGATCCTGAATGACGCTCAGGAAGAGATCGCTAAAATGGAACAAGAGATGATCAGCAGTTACAGCTTGCCGGTCCATGACCTGATGGGATGATGCCGTGGCAACTAACTTCTATTTCAACAACTTCTCAAACTCAATGGAACAGACACTCATCGAAGACTTGATCATCGAGTCTATTCGAGTGTTTGGCGTTGATGTTTGGTACATGCCAAGAACACTGAGATCGGTCGATGATCTTCTCAATGAAGACGACCTGTCAACGTTCGACCGTGCTTACATGATTGAGATGTACGTAAAGAACGTTGAAGGTTTTGAAGGTGACGGTCAGTTCCTCTCTAAGTTTGGTCTGCAGATTCGTGACTCTATGACTCTCTCGGTCGCGATGAGAAGATTCAGCGAAGACGTAGGACTATATGACGAGCAGGTTCGTCCTAATGAAGGTGACCTGATTTACTTCCCTCTCAATCGTAAAGTCTTTGAAGTGATGTATGTCGACAACAAACCTATATTCTATCAGATGGGTGCGTTGCAGATGTATGACCTACGTTGTGAGTTGTTTGAAGTGTCGAATGAGAGATTCAACACAGGTGTCGAAGAGATTGACACATGGATCAATCAGCGTATCACTACCGCGAACAATACGATCGCTGGAATTGAATCACTCGATCCTCTTGCAGACAACCTGACAATTGAAATTGAAGCAGACGGTATTCTTGACTTCACTGAAGCGAATCCATTTGGTGAGGATAACTACTAATGCTTGGACAAACATTCTACAATCAGACGACAAGAAGATACGTCGCGATCTTTGGTACGTTGTTCAATAACATCTCAATCCAAAGATTTGATAACAGCGGAACGCTGATTCAGACGATGAAAGTTCCTCTGAACTATGGACCGATGCAAAAGTTCCTGTCAAAGATTGAACAAGATCCAGGACTGACTGCACCTGCTATCACGCTTCCAAGGATGTCTTTTGAAATCGTATCGATTCGGTATGATGGTGAGCGCAAGTTGTCTAACACGATTCGGACGAAGCGTCCTTCAGATGAAGCCGGTTCGGTCAACTCTCAATTCGCTCCTTCGCCATACGACATCGAGTTTCAGTTAAACATCATGGTGAAGTACGCAGAGGACGGATTGAAGATTGTTGAACAGATTCTTCCATATTTCAAGCCAGAGTTCACCGTTAGTGCGAAGATGATGGATGGGTCAACAGACGTAACGGACATCCCAATTGTGCTGAATGACATCAGCAACGAAGATACTTACGAAGGTTCTTTTGATCAAAGGCGCGCTGTGATCTGGACGCTGTCTTTCACACTGAAGGGATACTACTACGGTCCTGTCACGAAGAGAAAGATCATTCAGTTTGCTAACACAAGTCTGTATGATTCCTTGACCGCTACAAGACAGATCGCTGATATTACGGTGCAGCCAGGTATGACCGCGAATGGAACACCGACAACAAGCATCACTGAAACTATCCCATATCAACAAATCGCTATTGATGATGATTGGGCCTACATCGTGAGGATGACTGACTATGAGTGATAAGTTAGGAAAGTATCTTGGACTTCCTCCAATGGGCGCAGTAGAAGACGCCGAGATCGTTGAAGACAAGCCAATAGTAAAGAAGATGTCGTCAGACGCTTCACACCTATCGAAGAAACTCTCTGCGAATCTTCCAAAAGAGCCAGAGAAGCCAATGACTCGAGCGGAAGAAGCTGAGAATGATTATGATTACGCCCGCGAAAACATGTACAACGTAATTGAGAAGGGCACAGCGGCACTCGAAGAACTTCTTGGTGTAGCTACACAATCACAACACCCTCGTGCTTACGAGGTTCTAGCGACGACAATGAAGACTCTTGTCGATGCTAACAAAGAACTCGTTCAACTATCAAAGAAGAAGGTTGAAGAGGAAAAGAGTAATGATGACCCTCAGACTGGATCTGGTGGTAACGTGACAAATAACAACCTATTCGTCGGGACCACCCATGATCTGCTGAAGGTTCTAGCAGACATGAGGAAAAATGGACAATCAAACTCCTAAACCGGATAAGGGTTACTTAGGTAACAACCTTCTCAAAAGAATCGGCCAACAACAGCAATGGACACCTGAACAGCTTCAAGAGATGGCGCTGTGCATGATGGACCCTATCTATTTCGCCGAGAAGTACATCAAAATCGTACACGTCGACCGCGGCCTTATTCCGCTTCAGATGTATGACTATCAGAAAGAAATCGCCACGAAGATCTTCAACAATCGTCGTGTCGCTGTGCTTACCGCGCGTCAGGCCGGTAAGACTACTACCGCCGTCGCTATCATTCTACACTATATCATCTTCAATGAACACAAAAATGTGGGCATCCTATCAAATAAAGGTGAAGGCTCAAAGGAAGTTCTCGAGCGAGTCAAGCTCGCGTACGAGAACCTGCCAAAGTGGATGCAGCACGGGATTCAAGAATGGAACAAAAACTCCATCGAACTCGAGAATGGTTGTAAGGTCTACGCAGGTACGACTACATCGAGCTCGATTCGTGGTAAGTCGATCGCGTTCCTGTACATCGACGAATGTGCGTTCGTGGAAGGTTATGACGACTTCTTCGCTTCCGTTTACCCAACCATCTCATCTGGTGAAGAGACGAAGCTTCTGATGACCTCTACGCCAAACGGTCTGAATCACTTCTTCAAGATCTGTGAAGGTGCTAAGCAAGGGTCGAATGGATACCAGTACGTAGAAGTCACGTGGGACCTCGTCCCAGGCCGTGGTGAGGCCTGGAAGCAGGAGACCTTAGAAGCACTCAACTTTGACCAAGAGAAGTTCTCCCAAGAATACGAATGTCAGTTCCTTGGTTCATCTGGTACACTGATCGATGGTGCGACACTCAAGTACCTGCAAGCGTCGTATCGTGAACCTATCCACAGTGTGCAAGGCCTGAGTGTCTATGAGCTTCCGGAAAAGGGTAGAACCTACGTATGTATCGCCGACGTCTCTCGTGGTAAGGGTCTTGACTACTCTGCGTTCCACATCGTCGACGTAACAAAGATGCCATATAAACAGGTTGTAACATACCGAAACAATTTGATCACTCCTGTTGACTACGCAGACATCATCTTTAGGACTACTAAGTCTTACAACAACGCATACATACTGATTGAGATCAACGATATTGGCGGACAGGTTTCTGACACATTACACTTCGACTTTGAAGTAGAGACACTACTTTATACCGAATCAGCAGGTAGATCGGGTAAACGAATCTCTGGTGGCTTCGGTTCGAACGTCGACAAAGGTATTCGTACCACGAAGCAAGTTAAATCGATTGGATGTTCGATCTTAAAACTACTGATTGAGCAGAAGCAATTGCTAATTAGTGATTTTGGTACAATCAATGAATTGTCAACGTTCTCGCGTAAAGGCGTTAGCTATGAAGCTGAAGCAGGTTGTCACGATGACTTAGTCATGGGATTGGTGCTCTTTGCGTGGCTATCAACTCAAACGTTCTTCAAAGACATAACTGACATTAACACTATGATGAGGCTTCGTGAGAAGTCAGATGAAGAGATCATGGACGATCTGTTGCCATTCGGATTTACGTATGACGACATCGAAGAGCCACAAACATATACTCCTACGCCGTCCACTTGGTTAGGAAGTGACTGGTAATTACCTTTCTTATAAATAGAGGGAAGAAGACCTGTATTTATTCGAATAATGCTCACAAAAGGAGATACAATATGGCATTTCAATTAAGTCCTGGAATCAGCGTTTCCGAACTTGATCTTACGTCCGTAGTGCCTGCCGTCTCAACAACCACTGGTGCAATCGCTGGTGTGTTTGCTTGGGGACCTGTTCTTGAGCCAATTCTTGTTTCTTCGGAAGTAGAATTGGTCAAAAGATTCGGTAAGCCTACCACTAACTTCAACATCGAAACGTTTTTCACTGCAGCTGACTTCCTATCGTACTCGAACTCGCTCTATGTTTCGCGTGCTAATACCGGCGTTACCGCTGCAAACACCACGTTGACAAACGTCGTCGGTGAAGCTTCGATCAGAGCGAAGTATCCTGGTCTGTATGGCAACTCGATTCGTGTCGTGTACACTGCAAAGGGTAGTGACGCTGGTGCAAACGCAGTAATCACTGACATCACTTCAACTCCAGAAAGCGACTGTGTTAACATCGCGGTCCTCGACACACTCGGTGTCTTCACTGGTGTTACGAATGGTGTTCTCGAGGTGTATGAAAACGTTGCTGCGAACAACAGCTCGACCAACGCTCAACTCGCTGACGGTACAAACAACTACTGGCTTGAAGTCATCAACACGAAGTCGAATTACATCACTGTTGCAAACACCGCTGCGACTCCTTCGTTCGCATCTGCAGGTGATGTAACTCTTTCGGGTGGTACTGACGGCAGTGATGAAGCAACCATCGCTGTGGCAAATCTTACTGCTGCATACGATGTTTTCAAGAATCCAGACGATGTTGACATCTCGCTCATCATGCAAGGTAAAGCACGTGGACTCGACAACGCAACTGAGTTGGCTGATTACATCGCTGGCATCGCGGCTGACCGTATGGACTCGATCGCCTTCATCTCTCCAGATAAGGATGACGTCGTAGGTGCAGCAGATCCTAAGACGAATGTTGTTGCATTTGCAAACAGCATCAGTGCTTCGTCTTACGCAGTTCTCGACAGTGGCTACAAGTATCGCTACGACCGCTACAACGATCGTTACGTTTACACTCCACTGAATGGCGACATCGCAGGTCTCTGTGCAAGAACTGATAACACAAATGATCCATGGTTCTCACCAGCGGGTTACAACCGTGGCAACATCAAGAACGTAATCAAGCTTGCTTACAACCCAAGCAAAGCTGACCGCGATGCACTCTACTCAGTAGCAGTTAACCCAGTCATCACTCAGCCTGGTCAGGGAACGATCCTGTTCGGTGACAAAACTGCGCTCAAGCGTCCTTCTGCATTCGACAGAATCAACGTTCGTAGACTGTTCATCGTCCTTGAGAAAGCAATCAGCCGCGCTTCCAAGTCCATGCTGTTCGAGTTCAACGATGAGTTCACTCGTGCACAGTTCAGAAACATGGTTGAGCCATTCCTTCGTGATGTACAGGGTCGCCGTGGTATCTACGACTTCAAGGTCGTATGTGACGACACCAACAACACCGCAGAAGTCGTTGACCGTAACGAATTCCGTGGTGACATCTACATCAAGCCTGCCCGTTCAATCAACTTCATCCAACTCAACTTCGTTGCGGTCCGCACCGGTGTTCAGTTCGAAGAAATCATTGGTAAGCGCTAAGGTATAAATATTGGAAAGAAGGAGATAAGATATGGCTTTCAATATCAATGACCTTAGATCACAACTTACATTTGGAGGAGCGAAAAGCACGCTCTTCCAAGTGCAAATCACTAACCCGATCGTAGGCGGCATTGCCGACATCAAGGTGCCTTTCATGGTAAAGGCATCCACAATTCCATCATCGACGATCAACAGCATCGACGTACCATACTTTGGTCGTAAGATCAAGGTTGCCGGCGACAGAACGTTCGAACCTTGGAGAGTCACTGTCATCAACGACGAAGACTTCTTGATTCGTAACGCAATGGAAGCATGGATGTCTGCGATCAACACTCATGAAGGTAACCTGAGTGCTGCGGCCGCACCTCTTCAGTACAAAGCGCAAGCTCAGATCACTCAGTTCTCCAAGGCAGGTGTTCCACTTCGTGTGTACAACTTCAACGGTCTATTCCCAACTGAAGTCGCAGCGATCAACATGTCGTGGGAAGAGAACGATCGTATCGAAGAGTTCGACGTGACGTTTGCATATGACTGGTGGAACGTCTCGGGTGGTGTAACTGGAGATGGTGGCACCAACGTATAATTGGTGACTACTCTCTAGTGAAAGGAAATTATGGTGCAACTATTCGGTTTTGAAATAAAACGAAAGCAGACGGAGGAGCCTCAGCGCTCCTTCGCCGAGCCCGTTAATGATGAAGGTGCCATCAGCATCGCTGCTGGTGGTGCCTTTCAAAGCACATACGTGGACCTGGATGGCACTGCTAAAACAGAAGCAGAGTTAGTCAATCGTTATCGTTCTATGCTCCAGCAGCCAGAAGTTCAAGCTGCTGTCGATGATATTGTCAACGAAGCGATTACGGTCAGTGATGATAAGAAGGTAGTGGAATGCGTTACTGATGACGTTGATCTACCAGACTCAATCAAAAAGAAGATTCGAGAAGAGTTCGACAACATCCTAAAGATGCTCGACTTTTCTAATCAAGGTTATGAGATTTTTACACGTTGGTATGTTGATGGTCGCTTGTACTATCACGTAGTAATCGATGAAACCTCTCCTAAAAAGGGTATCATTGAGCTACGTTATATTGACCCTCGTAAGATTCGTAAAGTTCGCGAGTTTGAAAAAGATAAGCCTACGCCTGGCGCACAATTCACTTTCAAACGAGTAAAGAATGAGTATTATGTGTACGTTGATCGTGGATATGACAACAACGCTTCGCCCAATGTCACATTAAATTCACTCGATGGTATGGCCGGTCTTAAGATCGCAAAAGACTCTATCATCAACTGTAACTCTGGTGTTCTCAATGAAAAGAACACTATCATCTTGTCGCATCTGCACAAAGCATATAAGCCATTGAATCAGTTGCGCATGATGGAAGACTCATTGGTTATCTATCGCCTAGCACGTGCACCCGAACGTCGTATCTTCTACATTGACGTTGGTAACCTTCCAAAGGTCAAAGCAGAGCAGTATCTACGTGAAATGATGGTCAATCACAAAAATAAACTCGTGTATGATGCATCAACTGGCGAGATGCGTGATGATCGCAAATTCATGACAATCACCGATGACTTCTGGCTCCCTCGCCGTGAAGGTAACCGTGGTACAGAGATCACCACACTTCCAGGTGGTCAAAACCTCGGTGAGATGGACGACGTCGTCTATTTCCAAAAGAAGTTGTACAAGTCGCTCAACGTTCCTATCTCTCGCCTCGAGCCAGAGACTGGATTCTCATTGGGTCGTGCATCTGAAATCTCTCGTGATGAAGTCAAGTTCTCTAAGTTCATTCGTCGTCTTCGCTCAAGATTCTCAACGTTGTTTGACAAAGCACTTGAGAAGCAACTCATCCTGAAGGGCGTTATTAAGCCAGAAGAATGGGATGCAATCAAGGAGAAGCTTCGTTATAACTTCCAACTCGATAACCACTTTGAAGAATTGAAGCAAGCAGAAATCATTCGTGATCGCCTTGATGTTCTCAATAACGTATCGAATTACGTCGGCGACTACTACTCAAAAGAATGGGTTCGCAAGAACATTCTTCACATGTCTGAAGACGAGATTGAAGAGATCAAGAAACAAATTGAAGATGAAGCTGAAAGTGAGCCTGCTCCTGAGCCAGTTTCTCCTCCACAGCCATTAGATTCTACACCATCAAATAATGCAAATCAACAGTAAGGAGACCTACACATGTCAGTGAAAGATCTTATTTCAGCAGCGTTCAACAAGGATGCAAATAGCTTTGAGTCGACCCTTCATGCAATCATGCAAGAGAAGATGAGCGCAGCGATTCAGGCGCGTTTCTCTCCTGCTGTGTATGAAGAGGAAGTTGACCTCGATGAAGCAAAGGACGATTCTGAAGATGATGAGTCGACAGAAGAAGATGATGACGAAGAGGACATGAAAGAAGAAGTTGAGCTCGATGAAGTATCTGGCGCAACCCTTGGTTCCTACTATGTCAAGGCAAGAAAGTCGAAGGATGCAGCCCAGTCTGCTATGGCTGACACACATAAGTCCATCAAGTCGGCCGATGACGTTCCTGCTGCAATCGCTAAGAACTCGGCTCTTCAGAAGACCGTTTCTAAGCGAAACCGTGGCATGTCCCGCGCCATGGAAAAACTGACCGGCAGCGCATTCTCTAAAGTCCACGCAAAGGAAGAAGTTGAGCAGATTGACGAAATCTCAGCTTCGACTCTCGGATCTTATGTTCGCAAAGGTACTAAGGACATTGAGAAGTCGTATGACGAGCGCGAAAAGGCTCGCGATGCAGAAGATAGTAAGACTGCTCGTGCGATGGGGCTTCGTGCACGCAAGCGTGAAAAGGGCGTCAGTGATGCAATCAGCAAACTTACCGGACACTACACGGTTAAAGTCCCTGCAGGCGACAAGTAATTAGGTGCAAAAATGATCAAATTCAAGAATCTATTCGAGGCGGTGTATGAACCACGTTCAGGTGATGAAAAGAACTTCAAAGCCAAGCACATCGTAGCGAAGTATAAAACACCGTATGATACTGAGTCACAGTTTACTTCAGACAAGCCAAAGGCAAAGCGTAAGGCAGATCATGACAAAGGTGAAGACGAAGCAGTATATGAAGCTGCAGTCGTTCACACCAAGCGTGCTGACAAAGAGCCTGTCATCGTTCGTGCGGTAGATCCTAAGACCGGTCAAAGCAAAGCTAAGACTGTTCTCCGTCGTGCGGGCGAGATCAAGATCGGCGAAGAAGTCGATCTTGAAGAATCACTATCAGCAAGTGACTATAGCACTCATGGAGTTAAGTCACAGTTTGGTGGTTATCGTGCTGAGGTAAAGCATAAGACCAAGGGTCACACAATGTATCTTGGTGCCCATGGCTATTCGACTGCAGAAAAGGCAAAAGGTGAAGCTGACGCTTATCTTAAGGGTTATACCGAAGAAGGTGGACGGGGTAATGAAGGAAATGCATCTAGCAAGGCTAGAGAACATGCAAAGATGCATGCTATTTCTGGCCCATACGCTAAGAAGCACGTCAAAGAAGATCTTGGAGAGAAGGTTGCTAACCCATATGCAATCGGCATGGCTGCGGCTATGAAGAAAACTGGTGATCGTCCTCCTCTCAAGAAGTCGACCATCGTCAAGGGTCATGAGATCGCAAAGTCGATCATGAAGAACGAAGCGATGGACAAGGTTGGCAAGGAAGACTCTGACATCGACAATGACGGCGATGTTGATAAGTCTGACAAGTACCTCCATGCTCGTCGTAAGGCAATTGGTAAGGCTCTTCGTAAAGAAGAGCTTGGCGAATCAGTCGGCGTTCATGACATTCCTTCGCTGCAAAAGCACTTTCATGGTCCAACCGCGTATGACGCTGCTGCTCATAGCCCTGCTGCGATGCTAAGACGCAAGGGCATCGACGGTAAGAAGTACGATCTGATTAAAGTCGGAAAGGGCAAATACAAAGCAGAACTGAGTGAAGAAGTTGACCTTGACGAAGCTGCAGAGTACACCATGAAGCAGCTTAAGAAAAAGTTCGATGATGGCACTCACGAAGCGATGAATGATCCAGTCCCAGGACGCCATGTTGAGCTTCGTAACACTAAGACTGGTAAGCGTACGACTCACTACGTCAAAGAAGAAACTGAACAGCTCGATGAACTGTCGCCTAACACACTACATTCTTACATTAAGAAGGCGGCACCAGACATCGCGGCTCGTACGATGTCGGCAGTGTCTCCTAATCAGTCGGCTGAAACAAAGAAGCATGCTTCAAAACTTGGCAAGCGTATCAAAGGCGTAACAGGCGCATCTGGACGTTTGGCTGATAAAGCAAATTCTTATCAATACGAAGAAGTTGAACAGATTGACGAGATCTCGCGTGATCTAGCACGTTCGTATATCCGCAAAGCTTCTGCCGACAATGCAGAGCGCAAAGCAGACGTAATGAAGCCATTCCCTCTTAAGGACATGGAAAAGAACGTTTCAGCGTATAAGAAGATGAAGTCACGCGAAAAGGGCATTGAAACTGCTGGTAAGAAGGTGTATGGCATCGGCGGCAAAGCTAAGATCAATGCAACTGAAGAAGTCGAGATGATCGACGAAGCAGTCAAGGTCGGTGCGATGAAACTTCACGATGGTTCATCGGTGAACATCACACGTGCAATGGCCGACTCACTGAACAGTGTCCTTGAGCAACTCAACCCAATGAATCGTGTTAAAATGGAGCAAAAGCTTCATAATAGCAAGAAAGACTTTGATGAGATCATGAAATTTGCGGAGACCGTGAATGGTTGATTTTGTAAAAGTCAAAGCTCAAGAGATCGATTTAACGACTGCTAACACCGTGGGAGGCGCGGTGTTAGTAAGAGTCTATGCACCATCGACAACGGTACTAACATTCGCTAATACTGCTGGAACATATGGCACTTATACATTGGCTGCTGGTATGGATGAGGTGTTTATAAAAGAACCTGCTGATACTGTTGCTGCATCTGTCGCAGCAAAGTGTGTTGCCATAGCTTATAAATAACTCAAAGGAGCACATCATGGCACTACTCATTAAAGAAATTGTTGAAGAAGTTCATTACTTAACGGAATCGAACGAAAAGGGCGAGAAGAACTACTTCATCGAAGGTATCATCATGCAAGGTGATATTAAGAACCGTAATGGTCGTATCTATCCATCGAACGTTCTTATGCGTGAGATGAATCGTTACAACGAGAATTACGTATCAAAGAATCGCGCGTTTGGTGAACTTGGTCACCCACAAGGACCAACCATCAATCTCGACCGAGTTTCTCATTTGTTCACTGAACTGAAAGCAGATGGCTCAAACGTCGTCGGCAAAGCTAAGATCACCAAGACTCCGATGGGTGATGTCGTTAAGGGTCTCATCGACTCAGGCGCTCAACTCGGTATCTCTTCTCGTGGCATGGGTTCAGTGAAACCAAATAAGCAAGGTATCATGGAAGTTCAAAACGACTTCATGCTTGCTACTGCAGGCGACATCGTCGCTGACCCTTCTGCACCAGACGCCTTTGTGAAAGGTATTATGGAAGGTGTTGAATGGATTTACGATGTGGCTTCATCTTCTTGGCGTGCTGCAAATACCTTCGATCAGATCGAAGAGCAAGTTAAGAAAAACTATTCACAAATTGATGAAGCCGCTGCAATTGCGGTCTTTGAGAAGTTTCTGAAAAGCCTGTAATTGACAAAATCGTATTTTTATAAATACTAGTGATATTGATCTTGAATCACACAAAGGAGAGTTCAAATGGATAAAGAGCTAGATCTGAATCTAGACGAAGCAAAGGCAACCGGCGAAGAGTCGTATGCTGCCGATGCTACGACCCCTGCTGGTGGTGCAGTTAAGAAGCGTAAGGCTGACCTGTTTAAGGCTGCTGGTGCTCCTCAAGCTGGTACTCCAGTAGTAACCCCACAGGGTACAAACAACGCTGGTCTGCATGAAATGATCGCATCGATCTTCGATGGTACTGATCTTTCGGAAGACTTCAAGGCAAAGACAACGACGATTTTCGAAGCAGCACTTCATGAGCGTGTCGAAGAAGTTCGTGCAGAGCTCGAAGAAGAGTTTGAAGCAGAACTAACGGAACAAGTCGAAGCAGTTATCGAAGAGCTTTCTGACAAGCTTGATTCGTACCTTGACTACGTCATCGAAAACTGGATGGAAGAGAACAAGGTTGCTCTCGAGTCTGGTTATAAGGTCCAAGTCGCTGAGTCGATCATCGCTGGTCTCAAGTCACTCGTTGAAGAGCATGACATTGAGATCGAAGAGTCAGAGCTTGATGCCATCGCCCAGATGGAAGAAGAAGTTGCTCAGACCAACGCAAAGTACAATGAGCTCTTTGAAGCCTATGTTGCTGAGCGTGAAGAGAAGGAAATGCTTCAGAAGAACGCAGCAATTGCAGCACTCTCTGAAGGCCTAGTCGATACTGACGCAGCACGTTTCCAGACCCTCGCTGAAGGTGTATCTTACGAGTCGGTTGAAGACTTTGTCGCTAAGCTCGAAGTCATCAAGGAAAGCTATTTCTCTGAATCTGTAGCACGTGCTGAAGACCAGACTGAAGTTCTTGAAGAAGAAGTTCTTGAAGAAGCAAAGGCTCCTGCACTTAATCCAGCAGTAGCAGCTTATGTTGATTCGCTTAACAAACTTGCCAAGATCTGATTTATATAAATAAGACCAGATAAATCCATCAAAGGAGATTATAACAAATGAGAAACGAAGAACTAATGAAAAAGTGGGGTCCAGTTCTGGAGCACAACGCGCTTCCAGGCATTAAGGACGGCCACCGTAAAGCGGTTACTGCGCAGCTTCTTGAGAACACAGAGAACGCTCTTCGCGAAGGCTCAGCTTATTCGCCAGCAGCTCTGCTTTCTGAAGCAGCACCAGTCAACAACACCGGCGTAGCACAAAACTACGACCCAGTGCTTATCACCCTCGTTCGTCGCGCAATGCCTAACCTCATTGCTTACGACATCGCTGGTGTTCAGCCAATGACTGGTCCAACCGGCCTCATCTTCGCAATGCGTTCGAACTACGCAAACACCTCAGCTGCAACCGGCGAAGCTTTCTACAACGAAGCTGACACCGACTTCAGCGGTGCAGGCACCCACGCTGGTTCGCCATTCCCAACCGACTTTGCTAACACCACTCAGTGGAGCACTGGCACGGGTATGTCGACTGCAGCGGCTGAAGCTCTTGGCACCGGCGGTGGCGCAGGTGACTTCGCGCAGATGTCATTCAGCATCGAAAAAGTGTCGGTCACTGCAAAGTCCCGCGCTCTGAAGGCTGAGTACACCACCGAACTCGCACAGGACCTGAAGGCAATCCACGGTCTTGACGCTGAAACCGAGCTGGCTAACATGCTTCAGGCTGAACTGCTTGCAGAAATCAACCGTGAAGTTGTTCGCACCGTGTACAACACCTCGGTAGTTGGCGCACAAACTGGCACTGCAAACGCAGGTATCTTCGACCTTGACGTCGACGCAAACGGCCGTTGGTCAGTCGAGAAGTTCAAGGGTCTGATGTTCCAGATCGAGCGTGAAGCTAACCAGATCGCAAAAGACACCCGTCGCGGTAAGGGCAACATCCTTATCTGCTCGTCTGACGTTGCTTCGGCACTTCAAATGGCAGGTGTTCTGGATTACACCCCAGCACTCAACAGCAACGCACTGAACGTTGACGACACCGGCAACACCTTCGCTGGTGTTCTGAATGGCCGCTTCCGCGTTTACATCGACCCATATGCAGGCAGCAACTACATGGTTGTTGGTTACAAGGGCGCAGCAGCATTTGACGCAGGTCTCTTCTACTGCCCATACGTTCCTCTGCAGATGGTCCGCGCAGTTGGTGAGAACAGCTTCCAGTCGAAGATCGGCTTCAAAACCCGCTACGGCATGGTTGCTAACCCATTCGCTGAAGGTATCACTGCTGGTGCAGGTGCAATCACCGCAAACACCAACAAGTACTACCGCAAGGTCCGCGTTACCAACATCCTCTAATCAGAGAAGTCGGGTTAACCGAACAAACGAACTGGGACTCCTTCGGGAGTCCCTTTTTAGTTACACGACAGCGATCATCGCGTATGCAATAGTACCAAAGATCAAGCCGATACATGTGACACCGGCTTTGATGGGCAAGACATACTTACCGCGATAAGGCATGTCGTTTACTTTCACCGTACCGGTGACACCCGTTACAACGAACACAAAGGCGAGGAACCAGAACGGAAACGAAAGAATCGTCAGGATCGTGTCGAGCATAGCTATCTCCTTGCTTACACTATAAATATATGTACTATCACGGATAATGTCAATAGGAAAAGTGCATGCAACAGAACTTTCTTTCACCTATAGGGTTTCGCTTCACGATCAAGCGTCTTCCAAACGTCGAGTTCTTTATTCAGGGTGCGACTATTCCAGGTATCAACATGTCGCCGACGTTGTCTGCCACTCCCTTCAAGACTCTACGATTCGCCGGTGATAAGCTAGAGCACGACACATTCACGGTGACGGTTCGCCTCGATGAATACATGGAGTCGTACAACGAGATCTTCAGCTGGATGGTTGGTCTAACTAAGCCAGAATCGTTTGATCAATATAAGAACTTGCAGAACTCGGACGATGGACTTTACTCAGATGCTTCGCTTATCATCCTAGACAGTAAAGGGAATCCCGGAATCGAAGTGCACTACAAGGATGTGTTTCCAATTTCACTCAGCTCGATCAACTTCGACACCACACAGACTGATGTAAACTACGCGACCTGTGACATCACCTTCGAGCACAACGGTCACACCGTAAAAAAGATCTGATTGACATTTACTAGAACTTAGTGTAGTATTGGTTACCAAATGATCATGTAGTGGTCATGCAATGCGTCGACCAAGTGAAGGAGTCCTCGATGGATATTGAAACCCTGTACAATGAATGGGCAAAAGACGGTACGATCGATCAAGCAAATATCTCGAAGAGCACCGCAGACATCCCGAAGCTACACAATAAATACTTTCGTTGGTACGTCGAAGAAGGTCTTAAACTGAAGAAGCTTAAGGCTGAGTACAAGATTCTTTACAAACTCAAAGGCGAATACTACCGTGGCGAGCTTGACGATGAAGAGCTTAAGCAACATGGTTGGAAGCCTCAACCTCTTAAGATTCTTCGCACTGATGTACCCATGTATCTCGAAGCAGACACCGACGTGGTGAAGTTGTCACTCAAGATAGGTCTGCAGGAAGAAATTGTCGCATATCTTGAATCAATCGTAAAACAAATCAGTAATAGAAACTTCCTCATGAAGACTATCGTAGATTGGGAGAAGTTCAGAACAGGCGCTTAATGGATCGTGTTAATGTTGAAAAAGTGAATGAGGTATTCGTTCGCGTAGTTGCAGAACCTTCACTCAAGATGGAGATGTCAGAGTACTTTACGTTTGAAGTACCTGGCGCAAAATTCATGCCAGCCGTCCGAAACAAAGTTTGGGACGGCAAAGTTCGTTTGTTGAACGCAATGACTGGCTACATATATGCTGGCTTGGTTCCATACATCAAGAAGTTCTGTGATCAACGTGGCTATGAGTGTGCCCTGAGCAAAGAACTTGAGAATGTTGAGCCGGTTACAGACGACTATGGTTATGAGATCGCCAAGGAAGTCAACGCTGCGTTTGAAGTTCGTGACTATCAGAACGACGCGATCGTTCACGCGATTCGTAACAACCGTGCCCTGTTCTTAAGTCCAACTGCGTCGGGTAAGTCTTTCATCATCTATCTGATCATGGCTCATCATCTTCTTCTTGAGCGCAAGATTCTTATCATCGTTCCAACTACTTCTCTCGTAGACCAAATGGCTTCTGACTTCATCGAATATAATCGCGGTCAGAAGATGGACATCCACAAGATTCGTGGAGGTGTCGATAAGACCGTAGATGCAGAGATCACGATCACCACATGGCAGTCAGTCTATAAGATGCCAAAGCAGTTCTTCGAGAAGTTTGATGTCGTGTTTGGTGACGAAGCACACAACTTCAAGGCGAAGTCACTGACTTCGATCCTTGAGAAGATGCCACATGTGAAGTATCGTTACGGACTCACTGGTACACTCGATGGAACACAAACTCATAAGCTTGTGCTCGAGGGATTGTTTGGTGCCGTCTTTACAGTCACGAAGACGAAGAAACTGATTGACGACAACGTTCTCGCGAGCTTTAACATCAAAGCCCTCGTGTTGAAGTACCCAGATGATATACGTAAACAGAACAAAGGTAAGTCGTATCAAGAAGAGATTGACTGGATTGTACGCAATCAGTCACGAAATACTTTCATACGAAACCTTGCTTGGAATCTTCCAGGCAATACATTGATCCTCTTCCAGTACGTTGACAAACACGGAAAAGCATTGTATGATATGTTGAGTAAGTCAGAAGAGCACAACGTCTACTTCGTACATGGAGGCGTTGATACAGATGAACGCGAGAATATTCGCCACGAAGTGCGTGGATCGAAGGGCAACATCATCTGTGCTTCTTACGGCACTTTCTCAACAGGTATAAATATTCCCGAGTTGGATAACCTCATCTTTGCTTCACCTTCAAAAGGTAGAATCCGCAATCTTCAGTCGATTGGTCGAGTTCTTCGAAAAGGAAAGGGTAAGACTGAAGCAGTATTGTACGACATAGTCGACGATCTTCAGTGGAAGAACACCCAAAACTTTGCGACGAAGCACTTCATGGAACGCGTCAAGATCTATAGCGAAGAAGGCTTTCAATTTAAGATTTACAATGTCGACATAAAGGGATGATACATGCAACTCATTCATGTCAAAATGAAGAACGGTGAGGACCTCCTAGGTTATCTAGGACAACACGATAAAGACATCATCGAACTCATCACACCCATCTCAATTGGCATTGATCCAACGTATGGAATCTTTGCCAAAAGTTGGCTGTTGTTTTCTGAACTGAACTCTGTTACTCTACAGCCTGCAGATTACATGTTCTTTTCTTCTGCAAGCAGAAAAGCTGTCGAATACTACGAAGAGTTTATGCATAAGTTTAGTGAGAAAGAACAGCAGAAACAACTCGAAGAAGACTCAGAGTTTACTTCTGAACTTGAAGATGTATTCACTGCTATGATGGAATCCAGATCTTCTATTAAACACTGATTTAATTTTATGGGCCATATTGGCATTATACTCAACTGTACAGGAATGTCAACAAAAAAGTGCAGCTGAAACAATAGTTGACATTCCTACACAGCTGTGGTAAAGTAACATCAGATACACATAAAAGGAGGGAGCATGACCCTTACGAAAAAGACCAAACGCAACTACGTCAATAACGCTGAGTTCCTCGAGGCGATGATCAAGTACAAAAAGGCTGTACGTGAAGCAGAGGACAGTGGAGAGGAACCACCTCGAATCCCGAACTACATAGGCGAGTGCCTATACCAAATCGCAAATCGTCTGGCGTACAAACCCAACTTCATCAACTACACATACAGAGACGACATGATCGCAGATGGCCTAGAGAATGCCATCATGTGTGTCAACAACTTTGATCCAGAGAAGTCTAACAATCCGTTTGCATATTTCACGCAAGTCATTTGGTTCGCTTTCCTTCGACGTATTCATAAAGAGAAGAAGCAGACCTACATTCGTCACAAGGTCCTTGAGAACTCCATCCTTACTGACACTATCGTTGATCGTAGTGATCACTCTGATGCCGGCGGAGCTTCTTATATCGATCTGAACAACGACTACATGAATGACTTCGTCGAGAAGTACGAAGCTTCGATGGAGAACAAAAAGAAGCCGGCGAAGAAGAAAGGTCTAGAAGTTTTCATGGGTGATGACGAATGAAGGTAGCAGTTATCACAGACCAACACTTCGGTGTTCGCGGGGACAGCATCTTGTTCCTCGATTACTATGAGAAGTTCTATCGCGATGTGTTCTTCCCAACGCTCGATGCTCGTGGGATCAACACTGTTCTCGACCTTGGAGATACCTTTGACCGTCGTAAGTACGTCAACTTTGTGACTCTTCGTCGTGCTAAGCAGATGTACTTTGATCCTCTCAAAGAGCGTGGCATTACCGTTCACTCTGTGGTAGGCAACCACACTACGTATTTCAAGAACACTAACGACATCAACACGATGGACTTGTTGCTGAAGGAGTACACTAACTACAATGTTTACACTCATGAGCCGGTTACTGTTCGTCTTGGATCTTGTGATGTTATGCTATCGCCTTGGATCTGCCCCAGTAACGCGGAAGTTTCTTTCGAAGCTTTCAAGGAGACTTCGGCGAAAATCCTGATGGGTCACTTCGAATTTGCTGGATTCGAGATGATGAAGGGTCAACTGTCCGATCATGGCCTCGATCGTGCTGACTTCAAGAAGTTCCTCGCGGTCTACTCTGGTCACTACCATCACCCATCGAGCCATGAGAACGTCACGTACCTTGGTGCACCATACGAGATGACGTGGACTGACTACGCCGGCAAGCGAGGGTTCCACATCTTCGATACCGAGACTCTCGAGATGGAGTTCGTACAGAACCCATACTCAATCTTCCACAAACTCGAGTACGATGACAGCGACCTGACTGTAGAAGATATTGACGAACTCGACGTTTCGATGTTGACATCTACGCACGTTAAGGTTATAGTTAAGAAGAAGAACAACCCGTACACGTTCGATCTGTTCATCGACAAGCTGCAGTCGGCTGGTGCGGCCGACATCAAAGTGGTTGAAGACCATTTGAACTTTGACATCATCGATGAAGGTGAGTTGGTTGACGAAGCACAAGACACTTTGTCTCTCTTGAGAGGCTACGTCGACAGCCTTGAAGTAAAGGCTAACAAGGAACGTATCAATGAGTTCCTTCGCGATCTGTATCAGGAAGCAGTGAGCCTCTGATGCAAACTAAAGTCGTTGAACGAAAGCTCGAGTCTGGTGAGACTGAGTACGGTGTTCAATATTCTGATGGACACGTCAAGTGGTTTAGTTCTTTACCGCACGCGTATTACGCACTATCAAAGAATTTGAACAAGAAGAAAAATAGAAAGCGGCAGGTATGATCACATTCACTCAGGTACGTTACAAAAACATTCTGTCGACGGGAAATGCGTGGACTACAATCTATCTGGATCGTGACAAGAGCACACTGATCGTCGGCGAGAATGGTGCCGGTAAGTCGACCATTCTGGACGCAATCTCTTTCGCGTTGTATGGCAAGGCGTTCCGTAAGATCAACAAACCTCAACTCATGAACTCGATCAATCAGAGAGATCTGATGGTCGAGGTCTACTTTACTTCAAACGGTGCAGACTTCACGATCAAGCGTGGTATGAAGCCCAATGTGTTCGAGATCTGGAAGAATGGTGAGTTGCTCAACCAAGACGCTTCTGCTCGTGACTATCAGGCGTATCTCGAGGAGAACATCCTAAAGATGAACTACAAGTCTTTCGGTCAAGTGGTTGTCCTCGGTAGTTCAACCTTCGTGCCATTCATGCAACTTCCGGCTCATCATCGTCGTGAAGTCATTGAAGACCTGCTAGACATCCAGATCTTCAGCACGATGAATAACCTTCTGAAGGAAAAGATCAACGCAAACAAGAACGACCTGATGCAGATCAAATACGACGTGGATCTGGTCAAGACGAAGATCGACTCAGCGAAAGAACACAACGAATCGATCCGTCGACTCAAGGAAAGCGAAGTCTCTCGCATCAAAGACAAGATGCGTGAACGTATCGAGTTCATTGAAGGTGAAGAGAGCCGTGCCGAAGAACTCGACGATCGGATTGCTTCTTTGATCGGAGTCATCGCAGATAAGAGCGACATGTCGAGCAAACTCACGCAGTTCAAAGCCCTCAAAGGTGATCTAACCACTAAACTCAATGTGCTACAGAAGGATGTGAAGTTTTATCATGCGCATGACAATTGTCCCACGTGTCGACAAGGAATCGAACACGACTTTAAAGTATCGACCATTAGCGAGAAGTCTGGAAAAATTTCTGAGATCGAAAACGCCCTACTTGTCATTGATGGAAAGATCGACAAAGTCAACGTCCGGCTTGATGAAATTTCCACGATCGAATCAGAGATACATCGCCTTAGTCTCGCACGAAATGATCACACCGCGAACATCCGAATCGCAAAGTCTACTCTTACTGGACTTAAAAAGGAGCTTGACGAAGCAGAAAAGGACGTTGCTGAAATCGACACCAGCAAGATCGCCGGATACAAAGAAGAGCTCAAAGCTCTCATGGACCGAGCCAAAGTCCTATCGGAAGACAAGGAAACTCTATCTGTAGTCGGCTCGATGTTGAAGGACGGCGGTATCAAGACTCGTATCATCAAGCAGTACGTACCGATCATGAACAAACTGATCAACAAGTACCTCGCTGCGATGGAGTTCTTCGTCGACTTCCAGCTTGACGAGAACTTCAACGAGAAGATCCTCTCTCGCTTCCGTGATGAGTTCTCATATGCTTCCTTCAGTGAAGGTGAGAAGCTTCGTATCGACCTTGCACTGATGTTCACCTGGCGGGCTGTGTCAAAACTTCGTAACTCAGTGACGACTAACCTGCTCATCATGGACGAAGTGCTCGATGGATCGCTCGACCAAGCCGGCACAGACGAGTTCCTGAAGATCGTGAATGAGATCACCGCTGATTCGAACGTCTTCATCATCAGTCACAAAGGTGACTCTCTACACGACAAGTTTGATCATGTGATCAAGTTTGAAAAGAAGAAAAACTTTAGCCAAATCGCAGCATAAGGAGTATCGACATGGCGAGATGGGGAGAACTTAACATCTTAGACAACGGAACACGGTATCGCCACGTCAAGACCGGTGGCGTATACACATTGATCCACGAAGGACTTGAAGTCACTAGTGACGAAGCAGTTCCATCGGTAGTCTATCAGAACGAAGATGGCGACGTCTTCATTCAAGCGAAAGCAAGATTCTTTGATGGGAGATTCGAAGAGCTATGACCAGAGAACAACTTCAAGACGAGATCAAGCGCATCACTGATCGCATCGTCGTTCTAGAAGCAGAGAAGACTGCTGAGAAGTACATGCGGTCTTTGTACAGCGAACGACAGTTTCTAATTCAACGACTCACGGAGATTAAATGATCGTAGGATTCACCTGTTCCACATTCGACCTTCTTCATGCCGGTCACATCGCGATGCTTCGCGAGGCTAAGACTCAATGTGACTATTTGATCTGTGGCCTTCAGGTGGATCCTAGCATCGATCGTCCTGAGAAGAACAAACCTGTTCAGACGTTGGTTGAACGGTACGTGCAGTTGTCTGCTGTGCGCTACGTCGACGAGATCGTGCCATACGTGACGGAGAACGATCTTGTTGACATTCTCGGAATGTATGATATAAATGTAAGGATACTCGGCGAAGAGTACAAGGACAAAGACTTCACGGGCAAGGACGTGTGCCAAGCCCGTGGTATTGATCTATACTTCAATAAGCGAGACCACCGCTTCAGTAGCTATGGTCTACGTAAACGTATTTTCGAAATGGAGAAATCTAAATGAGTGACAACTGGGTCAAAGACATCGCCGACATGCACGCGAAGTTTGGCGTGAACGAATGGATGGCAAAGAAGCTCGCGGAAGGCGACAAAGAACTTCTTCGCAAGTACATGGCTTTCCGCCTGAGCATGGTGCATGAAGAGTTCAAGGAGACATCTGATGCCGCGCTGATCCAAGGCAACGCAGAGGAAGTGGTCGATGGACTGATCGATCTGTGTGTCTTCGCGATTGGTACGCTCGACGTCATGGGTGTCGACGCGAATGAAGCATGGAATCGCGTTCATAATGCGAACATGGCTAAGTCTCCCGGCGTCAAGTGGGATCGCCCGAACCCTTGGGGTCTGCCTGACTTGATGAAGCCCAACGGCTGGACTCCTCCTTCGCACGAAGGTAACCACGGACACCTTCCAGACGTGCTCTGAAAAAAGTGCAGAAAAAGTGAAAAAAGTGCGCACGGCCAGTTGACATTGGCCGTGCTTTTGCTTATATCTATCTTATCAAGAGAGACAAAGCAAAGGTTTCGAAAATGACCAAGTTCGCGAAATTCGACCGTAAGAACCTGACTGCCCTTCGTGCTGAGATGAGTGCCCTCCTGAGCAAGTACGGTATCGACTCGAACCTTGAGTTCGAAGTCGGTAACATGAAGTTCAGCGAAGCTGAAGTCGAGATCAAAGTCAAAGCGAAAGTTGTCGGTGCTAAGACTCTGACGAACGTGATCCTCGAGTCCCGTGTTGCTGCTCTCGGTTTGAAGATGAAGAACAAGTTCGGCGACGAGCTCGTCGACTACAACACTCGCGCTCACAAGATGCCCTTCGTGTACATCAACGCTGCTGACGGTAAGCGTTACAAGTGCAGCGAACAAATGGCGAAGATGCGGTTCGCTGCCTGAGCTGAGGAGAGATCACGAATGATGACGCTTGGTGAAAAACTCAAAGATATCCTTGCTAAACAGATGGATGCTGAAGCCGCAAAACGTCGGGCTGCAGAAGAAGCTGCAGTAATGTTTCGTGCTAAACAACGCAGCGAACGTACAGAGCTTGTCGGCCGTATCAGCACCGCGATCGACACCGCTCTTCGTGCTGGTAGAATACCGAACTACAAGATCTATTCCACCGATCAACGTTCTTGGATCAACTCGTGTCGGATTCATGGTAAGGCCGTCGACATCGAGCTTTGGGACAATCTGAATGCATGGCTTCGGAATGAAGGTCTCAGGATCAAGATCACGGATGGTTGGTCTGATGATGGCATCCACGATTGGTTGAACGTAAGTGTCGAGCTTCTTCCTGGCCCAGAAGACGAAGCAGACTAATTTTGAAAAAGTGCACATAGCTGGTTGACATTCCGTCCGCGATTGCTTATATCTATCTCATCAAGAGAGAAAGAGAACACCATGACTCGCACTAAAGCCTACGTTATGACCGTCGAACTCGTGAACGGCAAATCTGACGATGAAGTACTGAAGCTCGTGAAGATGCTTGTTCGTCTCGAGAACAAATACGATGGTACGAAGAAGTATGTGAAGCTGCAGGGTCGTGGTCCTCGTCTCGGCAATCGTCGCTACAATCAGTCGCTTCCTCTGCCCCTCGCAAAGACCGCTGACGTCTACATCTACGAACGGAAGTGATCGATGTCGTACGATCCCTTTCTAATGTCTTTAGTCGGGTTTTGTCGAGATATGGCAAAACGTGCGGCTAAGAGCGACGTCGACTACAAAGTTGCTGCCAGATTGCTTAATGATGGAATATTCCAACAGAAAGCAATCAAAACTGGGTTGGCTTCTCCAGAAGCCAACCGACTTAATCCGAGTTCACGGACATGCGAGCACTATTTCGGTAGGATGGCGAGCGCAAAGCTGATTCTCAACAAGTTGATAGCTAATCCGAACAGAACGGATCACGCTATCTACTGTATTCTTAAGAGTCGGTGCAGAGTGCACGAAGTCACTGGCGAACAGAACCGGCAACTTAAGAGCTTTTTCATGGCAAACCCTTCTGCTCACTGGAGGGTTGGGTATCAGCATCACAAAATACTTCTAGTGCCAAGGATAGTGGGTAAACGTGGTAGGAAACCAAAGTGCTCAAAGACGTAAGACAATCTGCAGGTGATATTGGTGAGAGCATCGTCCTTGAGTTCTTCAGGGACGCAGTTCGTGCACCCGACAGGTACGACGACAAGAAGGATGGTACAATCCACGGCATGACTTACGAAGTCAAGACCATGCGATTGAACTATTCTTCACAGGCGTTTTGGATTGACAAGAAGCAGTGGGCGAAGTGTGATGGCGTGGATCTACTCTTCTTCGTCAGAGTTCCCGAGAAAGAAGATGATGGGATCGTTCTGTACCTGAGCATCAACCACAAGAACAAGAAGTCTCTCGCTTACCCAAGCGATGGACGCATTTGTCGTAAGTATCCCTTGACAGAATGCATTCCGTTGTGTACTATTACTGATAGCCGTGTTCAAGAGTTACTTGAACACTCCAAAGCAATTTCCAAACACGAGAGGTTTGCATGATTCTCATCATCGAAGGTATGGATCGTTGTGGTAAGTCGACACTGATCGATCAGCTCCGCAAACGTTACTTCGTCAACAACGTCCGAGTGCTCGTCCATCACTCGTCTTCTCCGCCAAAGGTAGAGAACCCCAACGAGTGGGAAGTTCAACACTATCGTCAGATGCTTGACGCAAGTTACATGCTGAACTACTCACATGACTTCGACGTCATCTTTGATCGATTCCATCTCGGTGCCATCGTCTATGGTAAGAAGTATCGTAACGCCGATCCCGAAGACATCTACTCGATTGAGAACATGCTTGTTCGTGAAGACGACGAGATCGCCCTCGTGCTTCTGACAGACTGGACCGCGAACATTATGGAACGCGATGACCAGAATTCTCTCGAAGGTACACCTAGCGAGTTCGACGATACTCGGATCGCGTTTGAAGAAGCATTCAAGCGGTCTATCATTCCGAACAAGCTTCACATCAACATTCACGAGAATGGTGGGTTCAAGAACACCTACGACACCGTGACCAAGTTCCTAGACGGAGTACAAAATGCAAAACGTCGCTGACATCCGCGCAAAGCTCATTCAGAAGTACAAAGACCAAGACTTCGTCATCGACAAGACCGGAGTGAAGACCATCGAGGTGATAGGAGAGTCGTTCATCGCTGACGAAGACTGGATCATTCGTAAGCCGAACTACGAGTACATTGAACGCGAACTCAAGTGGTATAAGTCTCAGTCGCTGTATGTTGACGACATCCCGGGAGAGACCCCGGCGATCTGGAAGCAAGTTTCTTCAGACTTAGGTGAGATCAATTCGAACTATGGATACCTCATCTGGCATGAGGAAAACCATAACCAGTACGATAATGTTCTCAAAGAGCTAAAGGCTAATCCTAACAGCCGTCGTGCAGTGATGATCTACAACCGCCCGTCGATGCATGAAGACTATAAGCGTGATGGTATGTCGGACTTCATCTGTACCTACGCGAACACCTTCTTGATCCGTGATGGCAAACTCATCAGTCACTACCTGATGCGTTCGAACGATGCTGTGTTCGGCTATGACAACGACATCCATTGGGCTATGCATGTTCAGAAGCAACTCGCATCAGACCTTGGCGTCGAGTGCGGCGACATCATCTGGACCGCGACCAACCTACATGTCTACGAACGCCACTTCAAGTTCATCGAGGAGCTGATGAATGCACAACCCTAAGTGGGATCTACGTTACCTCAAGCTTGCGTATGAGGTAGCACAATGGTCAAAGGATCCATCGAGTAAGATCGGCGCAGTCACTGTTGGAGCTAAGGGACAAGTCCTGTCCCAAGGCTTCAACGGATTCCCTCGTGGACTCAAAGACGACTTCACTCGTCTTCATGATCGTGAGACGAAGTACAAGTTCGTCGTTCATGCTGAAATGAATGCGATCTACAACGCGACTTACAACGGCACTTCACTTGATGGCGCCACACTTTACGTGTATGGTCTTCCGATCTGTTCTGAGTGTGCTAAAGGCGTCATTCAGGTTGGGATCAAGCGGGTCGTGATGCCGAACCAGAATGTAGATGGCAAGTGGCTCGACTCTTGGATGACGAGCATGAACTTCTTTGATGAAGCAGGAGTATACTTTGAGTTCATCGATTTTGATCCTCGGGCAGAATCCAGGGAATAACCCGAAGGCGTTTCACTACAAGAACCACACGATCGATCGGCTCAACAAATGGGCCGATCTTCTAGGTGTTCGGTACTATTCATTCATGAACTGTACGGATGTACGCGGCGAAGTAAAGTTGAAAGACATCGACTTTAGCTATGTACAATCTGCAGTCTTGGGATATAATAAGGTCATAGCGCTCGGTGGATTCCCGTCTGCCGTTCTCGACCGCATAAATACAATGCATTTCAGGCTACCGCACCCTTCGCCAAGGAACCGAGTCCTGAATGACAAGGTTGAATTGAATCGAATTCTAGACGAATGCAAGAGGTATATCCATGACTAAGGTAGCCATCATCATGGCTCGTGGCATCGAAGGATGCGGTGTCACGAAGTACACAGTCGAACAAGTCAAGTGGCTTAAGGCACATGGCTATCAGACCAAAGTGTACGCAGCAAAGGACAAGACGTTCTCTCGTAAGAACGCACATGACTTGGGCGAGGTTGATCTGTTCAAGTTTGCCGAAGAAGCACAGATCAATCGTTTCATCGAAGAGTGCAATCAGTCCGACTACATCTTCATCAACTCTCTACCCGCGTTGGGTAACGGTCGTGGCAAAGGTGCTGGCGATGAAGCTGTCGACAACTGGATCAAAGCACTTAAAGCTTTCAAGAAGCCTGTGATCCTGATTCAGCACGACCATACGATCTATTCTATCAAACGTAACGCTGCTCTTGACGAAGCGATCGATGCTGCGACTCTGATCTTCGCACACGCTCGTACGAATGACTTCTCTGACTACGTCAAGGAACGTAACGCTGGCTCATCTCTGATGTCGTTCTTTGGTGATGATGAAGGTGACTCGAAGAAGATTCTGAACTTCCAACCTGGGCTTGACTTTGAACTCAATCGCAAGGTCTATTGGAAAGACATCGCTGAACAAGACCCGTGGCATCACAAGTGGATCGGCCGTTGTACGTCGTGGAAAGGTTTCGACCTTATGTTCCAGTGGCACAACGAATACCTGATGCCGAACAAGTACCTGACTACGTTTGAAGGTATTGAGAAGTCGCCGGCTTTCTTGGCGTTCAAGGAGATCAGTGACTTCTACAATGAGATCAATTCTGAAGCGGAAGGCTTTCATCTCGGTGCTCGATATGGTGAAAAGGCTTCTGTCTTTGGTCCATACATCAACGACAAACTTCTTCATCGCATGTCCAAAGTTGGCTTTGGCTACCAGTTGTCGATCCTGAAGCCGAAGTTCATCGAGAAGTCGATCGAGTACACCCACTGCGAAGTGGCTTCGGTTGGTACTGTTCCAGTGTTCCGTAAAGAGTATGGCGACACGTGTGTTCATCGTGTCACAGGTGATCCTCTCGCAAAGTCTAAGGATAACTTCACCATCTGGCTCTCGAAAGAGAAGTCAGACATGGAAGATGCAATAAATACAGTCAAGAGACTCGCCGCCGATCCGGTCCTCCGTGATGAATGGCGCGAAGGTGCATATGCTTTCTACAAGGCACACCAGGACTCTGAGTATGTATTTGAAGATCTTATGAAACAGGTGAAGGACAATCTATGACATTTACGCATGCTTCAATCGTTCCGCTTATCGGTGGTGAAACAATCGGCTCTGAACGTGCGTTTGGTCGCCGCCCAGAGTACATGATGTCGTACAAAGCCTTCGCGGCAAACGACGCTCACATCGTCAATCACTACGCTGGTGATGTTCCATACTACGTTCTCGACGATGGTGGCAAACCCCACATGAATGTCGATGTGGTCTCGTCCGTGTGCCCGTGTGCAGGTCTGAGCCAGTTGTCACATGGCTTCGGCGATCACAACGAGAACAACAAGTGGATGCGTATCACCACTGAGTACGTCCTTGGTGAACTCAAGCCCCAAGTCTTGTGGGGAGAGAATGCTCCTGGCTTCGCAGGTAAGATTGGTGAGAACGTTCGTAACGAACTGAAGTCGATCGGCAAGAAGAATGGGTACACCATGTCGGTGTACCGTACGAAGACTCTGCTTCATGGCGGTCCTCAGATTCGTGAGCGTTCCTTCTACTTCTTCTGGAAGGGTGACAAGACTCCACTTCTTCACTACTACAATCGCCCATACACCAAAATTGAAGACGTTCTGCTTGGCATCAAGTCAAACTTTCAGATGGATCCGATCAACAAGAAGACTCCGTCGAAGGACGACCTGTACTACAAGTTCATCCTTGAAGAGATCCATGGTGGCATCACTCATCGTCAGTTCTCTGACATCGTCGAGCCTCAGAAGGTTCGTAACAGTGACGTCTTCTCGTACATCGAGCGCATGGGTTACAACTACATGCAAGTCGGTGAGTGGATGGCTAAGCATGGCTACGAGAAAGAAGTCGAGAAGTGTAAGTATCGACATGAGAAGCTCGGCCGTGGTGAGAACATCATGCGTCGTGGTACAATCATCCCCAAGGACTACATCGGTGCATTTGTCGGTCACTACCCGACCATGTTGACTCACCCTCACGAAGATCGTTACATCACTTATCGTGAAGCGATGACGATCATGGGTCTACCCGAGGACTTTGAGCTGGTGAACGCCGGCACGAAAAATGCAAACCATATCTGTCAAAACGTTCCGGTCCAAACCGCGACCGACATGGCGACCGAAGTCGTTGAATACCTAAAGGGCAACCGCTCTTTGGTTGACACCGATTACATTCTGCAGTATAATCATACACAGGAGGCAGAGTACTCTGCTAAAGAACAGACCTTGGAGAACTTCTTTTGAACCAACACTTTATCTATGACTTCGAGACTCTAGGTCAAGACGTCTTTGCGATCCCAATGCTTGACTGCTCATACGTGGCGTTCGATTGGGATCGCTTTACCACTGACAATCCCTACACTCTCGAAGAACTCGTGAGCCTTGCTCGTAAAGACAAACTCGAGATGGCACATCAGGTACGTGAGTTTGGCGCGATCTATACTCAGCGTGACCTTGACTGGTGGCTATCTCAATCTGAAGACGCGAAGAAGGTGCTGAAGCCAAGTGCAGCAGACGTTCGTGTGGAAGTCTTCATTGAAAACTTCATCAACTATCTCAAGGAAGTCGGGAAGATCAATTACTGGTGGTCTCGCTCGAATACGTTCGATCCGATCATCTTGCAGCGTTGGGCTAAGCTCATTGGCCGCCGCGCTGAAGTCGAAGAGCTCTTGAAGTTCTGGTCCGTGCGCGATACCCGCACGTGGATCGACGCCAAACTGAACTTCCCGAAGCAGAACGGATTCGTCCCTCTAGCTGATGAAGAGTATTGGAACAAGACATTTGTGAAACATGACAGTCGATTCGATATTGCTGCAGACATCCTTCGTCTGCAGACTATCGCTCGACTTGAGAATGATATGGAGCAACCTAAACGATGATGAGCGATCGCGAACTCTACGAACCTATTGGAGGTTATCCTGATGCCAAAAAGGCTAATGCAAAATCACCATCGAATGCATCAACGTTCAAAGCAACAGAAACAGGTGCTGTACGTGAGGCCCTCGGGATTCCCTATACTCGACACATTCCTCTTGAGGCTGTTGCGGCTGCTGCGGCCTCACTTGAATACGGTGCTCAGAAATATTCCGATCGTAACTGGGAAAAAGGTCTCCCGTGGCAACAAATGATCGACAGTCTCAAGCGTCACGTCGAAGACTTTGAGCGTGGTCGTGACTACGATGACGGAGAAGATGGATCTGACCTTCACCAAGTATGCATGATCATGGCTTCGGCTATGATGTTGACTGCTTCAGTCATTCGTGGAATCGGTAAGGATGATCGACTTCCGGCGGTTGACGAAATGGCATTGACCTCTAAGCAGTGTGCTAAGTGGGTCCAAGAACAACTGAAGAACGCAAGACCAGTGAAAGGTAAATAATGCAACTACAAATCTCAGTGGATGAACTCAGAAAGAAGAAGCTATTCGTCGCAACACCGATGTACGGTGGAAGTTGTGCTGGCATGTACACGAAGTCAACCAATGACTTGGCGATGTCTTGTGCTCAGCATGGCATTGAAGTACGGTTCTATTACCTGTTCAACGAGTCACTGATCACTCGCGCTCGTAACTATTGCGTGGATGAGTTCCTTCGTTCTGACTGCACTCACCTAATGTTCATTGACTCTGACATCGGCTTCAACTTTAAAGACGTACTGACTCTGATGCATCTGTCGAACTCGGCCGATGAATATGGCATCATCACTGGTGCGTATCCAAAGAAGACGATTGCGTGGGAAAAGATCAAGCGGGCAGTTGAACGTGGATTCGCCGACCAGAATCCTTTCCAGCTCGAGCACTTCGTAGGCGACTATGTGTTCAACCCAGATGCGACGGGATCGTTCAGGATTGATGAGCCAGTTAAGATCCGTGAAGGTGGCACTGGCTTTATGATGATTCACCGTGAAGTCTTTGAGAAGTACGCTGCAGCGTACCCTGAACTTCGCTATCTTCCCGACCACGTTCGTACAGCACACTTCGACGGCACCCGTGAGATCACGGCGTTCTTTGACTGTGTGATTGACCCTGAGTCGAAGCGGTACCTATCTGAAGACTACATGTTCAGCCACTACGCAAGAAAGATCGGGATCAACGTATGGCTCTGCCCGTGGATGCAGCTGCAGCACGTCGGTTCTTACACATTCGGCGGATCACTCTCCGCGATGGCAGCTATCGAAGCTTCGCCAACCGCTAGTGCTGAGTCGAACGAGAAAAATTATTTGACAAAACAACCATCTAGTGGTATAAATAACTCTACGTTGAATAGACAGCAGCGCCGAGCTGCTATGAGAAAGGTGAATACAAAATGAAATTTAGTAACGAAACCATTAGCGTCCTGAAGAACTTCTCCACGGTCAATCCCGGTCTGGTCTTCAAGCCGGGCTCAGTTATCCGGACGATGCATCCCCAGAAAACCGTTATGGCATCTGCAACGGTTTCCGAAAACTTCGAGAAGACTGCCCGTGTGTATGATCTTTCTCGTTTCCTCGCGACGCTGTCGATGTTCGACGATCCCGATGTAGAGTTCACCGAAGATAAGTTCATCATCTCTTCTGGTCGAAGCAAAGCCTCGTATACGTACGCAGCTGAAGCAATGGTCGTGGCTCCGCCGGACAAGAACATTCAATTCCCGACCGCTGAAGCGACCGTGTCGATCAAGTGGAAAGAACTCGATTCTGTGATCCGTGCAGCAGGTGTTCTGAAACTCGCTGAGATCGCATTCATCTCCGATGGGTCGACAATCTCGCTTTCTGCCGTTGACTCGAAGAACCCGACTGCTGACGCATATGACATCGTCATCGCCGAGAACGTTTCGACAGATTCTTTCCGTATGATCATCAAGGTTGAGAATCTGCGTTTGATGCCCAATGACTACGAAGTGGCCCTGTCGACACGAGGACTGGCACACTTCAAATCCGCAAAAGTTGAATACTACATCGCTCTTGAAGCAAAATAAGGAGACATTATGCAACTAACCATCAACGACATCGCAGCAGCGATTCAGATCATCGACATCGTCACTGCCCGTGGAGCATTCCGTGGTGATGAACTGAGTCAAGTCGGCGCAATCCGTGACAAATACGCAGCGTTTGTTGCTGCAGCTCAAGAAGCACAGGCCGCTCAAGAATCCGTTGACACCGAAGCCGAATCGGAATAAGATAGCAATATCTACTACAGGGTACGGGGATGAACTCCGTACCCTTCTTTATCATAATGAATGGAGTGAACATGGAAGAATTTCTCTGGGTGCAAAAGTATCGTCCTCGTACTGTTGCTGATACCATCCTTCCTAAAGATCTGAAGGACACTTTCCAAAAGTTTGTCGACGACAAGAACGTCCCAAACCTCCTGCTCGCGGGCCGTGCAGGCGTGGGTAAGACCACCATCGCACGTGCGATGCTTGACGAACTCGGTGCTGACTACATCGTCATCAACGGTTCCATGAATGGCAACATCGATACGCTTCGTGTCGACATCCAAAACTTTGCGTCGACTGTTTCGTTCACTGGTGGACGCAAGTACGTCATCCTTGATGAGGCTGACTATCTGAACGCAAACTCGACTCAACCTGCACTTCGTAACTTCATGGAAGAATTCTCGAAGAACTGCGGGTTCATCCTGACTTGTAACTTCGTGAACCGTATCATCGAGCCTCTTCACTCTCGGTGCTCGGTTGTCAACTTCACGATCAACGCCTCTGATCGCCCGAAACTCGCTGCCCAGTTCTTCAAGCGTACCCTTGGTATCCTCGACACTGAAGGCATCAAATACGAGCAGAAAGCCGTCGCGGAGTTGATCAATAGCTACTTCCCTGACTGGCGCCGAGTCCTGAACGAGTTGCAGCGTTACTCTGCAACGGGAAGCATCGACTCCGGCATCCTTCGTAACAAGTCGTCTGAGACTATCGATCAGCTGATCGGTTACATGAAATCGAAGAGCTTCAGCGAAGCCCGTAAGTGGGTCGCCGAAAACTCTGACATTGACTCCGCGACGTTGTATCGTTCACTGTACGACACTCTTCCAGTCAAGGTCAACTCGACTTCGTCTGTCGCAGACGCTATCATCATCCTCGCCGAGTATGAGTACAAAGAAGCGTTCGTCGCAAATCCAGAAATCAACCGCATGGCTGCTATCATCACTCTGATGGCAGAGATCAACGATTGGAAGTAACATGGGTTGGCTAGACGCATTCAAGAAAAAGAAGCAGCTTCTACCTGACTGCTTGGTCTGCGGTAAGAAGATCAATGGTGAAAACTTCAGCGAAGTGAAGTATCGGTATGGTCTTGATGAAGGCCAAATCGGTACTGCACACCTCTGCGAAAAATGCTCACGATACCTCGACAAGAAGGATGATGAAGACTATGGCGAACCCCTTTGATTATGTGAACACGATCCTTCAGTCCAAACAGAACATGATGCGAGGTTCTGAGAATGACAAGCTGGCAGAAGACGGATACAATCCATGGTTGACTAACATCGCACTCTCTTATCATGATGATACGGTTTTGTTGGCCAACTTGGTCAACATGAACCACCACCTTCCAAAACGTGCCCAATACGAAATTTTGATAAATACAGTTAGACCCAAGAAGCGACAGTTTCGAAAGTGGGCTAAACCGGTGGAAGACGAAGATCTAGATTTAGTGTGTGAAGTTTACGCTTGCAATCGTAGAGTCGGACAAGAATATCTGTCTTTGTTGACACCAAAGCAAGTAGAATCGCTGAGAGAACAGCGACGTATTGGTGGAAAAGAGAAATGAACATAGTAGAAAATCTTGTAGAGGTAGAACTACCATCGCAAGATTCTTTCCTGAAGGTGAAGGAGACGTTGACTCGAATCGGTGTCGCTTCAAAGAAGGATAAGATTCTGTACCAGTCATGTCATATCTTGCACAAACAAGGCAAGTACTACATCGTCCACTTCAAAGAGCTATTCATCCTAGACGGAAAGGCGAACACCCTATCTGATGAAGACCGTGCTCGAAGAAACACGATCATCAATCTCCTCGAAGAGTGGGGACTTGTGAAAACATTGAAGCCAGAGGTCGTACAAGACCCAGTCGCTCCTCTGTCACAAGTTAAAGTTCTACCTCACAAGGAGAAAGAAGAGTGGACACTGACTGCGAAGTACTCTATCGGAAAACGAAAATAGTTGACATAATCAACAATTTGGTTTATAAATAAGGGTGGGATGCCATTGTGGGTCCCACCTTTTTCCTTGCTATCTTAGGAGGTATGAACATGACTAATCAATACGACCCATTCGCCATCGGCTTTGACAAGTTCTTCGAACAGATCAAAGATCTTCAGAATCAAGCTACGAAGGCGATCACTTATCCGCCATACAACATCAGAAAGACCGGTGAGAACACCTACGTCATCGAGATGGCTGTAGCAGGCTTTGGTAAGCAAGACATCGAGATCACTCTCGAAGACAACACCCTGAAAATCAACGGCAACATCGCAAATTCGAGCGACGAGAAGAACTACCTGTTCAAGGGCATCGCCGAGCGTCCATTCGCTCGTACCTTCACACTCGCTGACACCGTCGAGATCAAGAACGCCGAACTCGTCAACGGTATGCTTCGAATCTTCTTGGACAACATGGTCCCTCAGAAGAAGACGAAGAAAGTTGACATCAGTGAACCTACGCAAGACAAAGGTTCTTACGGTTACCTTTCCGAGTAACACATAGTAAAAGTGAATGCTTAGGGGTCTTCGGACCCCTAAGTAGTTGACACCTCATGCTGGATGGTGTATACTGGACTTGTTCTATCAAAGGAGTTTTCATGACATTCTATACATCTGTGCACCGCATGGGCGGCAGCATTCTATATCGTGGATACACTGACAATGGTACGAGAATTCATGAAAGAGTAAAGTTTGCGCCGACGTTCTTCGTGAAAGCAAAAGATGGTCACTGGACTGGAAAGTGGACTGCACTCGATGGCACTAAAGTCGAGCCCATGAAGTTTGATTCCATCAACGACGCGAAGGAGTTCTTTGAGACGTACAAGGACGTCGATAACTTCAAGGTGTTTGGCAACAACAACTACGTCGCACAGTTCATCAACGAACGCTTTCCGGGAGACATCAAAGTCGATCTGCAACACATCGCGATCGGTAACATCGACATCGAAGTCAAGTCCGATGATGGATTCCCATATCCTGAACAAGCGGCGTATCCCGTCACTTCGATCACCATGAAGAACAGTAAGAGCTCGATCTACCACGTCTGGGGATTGAAACACTACGACGCAAGTAAAGCTCAAGGTATTCCCGAAGGTTGTCTTGTTCGTTATGTGAAGTGTTCTGATGAAGCCGAGCTGCTGATGAAGTTCCTGACGTATTGGGAAGAACACTATCCCGACGTCATCACCGGCTGGAACGTACGGCTATTCGACATCCCGTATCTGATCAATCGCATCAACCGAGTCCTTGGTGAAGAGTGGTCGAAACGCCTATCTCCTTGGAACATCGTGAACTATCGTCAGATTGGTGTGAAGGGCAAGTCACTTGACACCTTCGAGATCTATGGAGTTCAACAACTCGACTACATGGATCTGTTCCAAAAGTTTGGTTATGTGTACGGTCCACAAGAGTCTTACTCTCTCGACCACATCTCTCACGTCATCCTTGGTGAACGAAAGCTATCATACGAAGAGTATGGTTCACTTCACTCTCTCTACGAGCAGGATCACCAGAAGTTCATCGACTATAACATTCGAGACGTCGTCCTCGTTGACAAGCTCGAGAAGCAGACCGGACTTCTGGCGTTGGCATTGATCATCGCGTACAAAGGTGGTGTCAACTATCCCGACACCCTTGGTACGACTGCGATCTGGGATTCGATCATCTATCGTTACCTGAGTCAGAAGAACATCGCGATCCCACCTGCGACTGACAAACATCGGCCCGAGTATCCTGGCGGGTACGTCAAAGACCCGCAAGTTGGAAAGCATGAGTGGGTTGTGTCGTTCGACTTGAACTCTCTGTACCCTATGACGATTGTGCAGTACAACATGTCGCCTGAGACTATCGTCGAAGGTGCGCATTACGGTATGCCGTGTGACGTCGACTTCTATCTGAAGGGTATCGAGCTTCCGAAAGAGATTCGAGACATGGACGTAGCGGTTGCTGCGAATGGTGTCATGTTCCGGAAGGACAAGCAGGGATTCCTTCCAGAGATCATTGAAGGCTACTACGCCGATCGTAAGGCGACCAAGAAGAAGATGCTTGGAGTCAAGCAGAAGTACGAAGAGACTCATGCTGAAGAACTCAAGCGCGAGATGAACCAGCTTGACAACACTCAGCAAGCAATTAAAATTCTTCTGAACTCACTTTATGGCGCTCTCGGGAATAAATACTTCAGATACTTCGACATCCGCATTGCAGAGGGTATCACTCTGTCGGGTCAGCTCTCGATTCGTTGGGCTGAGAAGTATATGAACATCGCCATGAACAAGATCATGAACACTACTGCGATTGACTACGTGATCTACATGGACACTGACTCCCTGTATCTCAACATGGCACCTCTAGTGAAGAACGTTAAGCCGGCCGATCCGGTTGCATTCCTTGACAAAGCATGCGCTCAGAAGTTCGAGAAAGTTCTCGAAGACGCATATGCCATTCTCTTTGAACAGCAGAACGCTTTCAAGAATACGATGGCAATGAAGCGAGAAGCTATCGCTGACGCCGGCATCTGGACTGCGAAGAAACGGTACATCCTTAACGTTCACAACTCTGAAGGTGTACAGTACGCTGAACCTAAGCTTAAGATCATGGGCATCGAAGCAGTCAAGTCTTCGACCCCTGCAGTCGTCCGCGGTAAGTTCAAAGAAGCTTACAAACTCATGCTGAGTGGATCTGAGAAGGATCTGCAGAAGTTCGTGTCCGACTTCTATGAAGTGTTCAAGGGACTCGCCCCTGAGGACGTCAGCTTCCCGCGTGGTGTCAGTGAGATCGACAAGTGGGAAGATAAGTCGACACTCTTTAAGAAAGGTGTGCCGATCCACGTACGTGGTGCGATTGTATACAACCACCATGTTCGTAAACTCAAGCTTCGTGATGATGAGATCAAGAACGGAAACAAAGTGAAGTTCTGCTATCTTAAGATGCCAAACACCCTCGGGACTAACGTCGTGGCGTTCCCACAGTTCTTGCCCAAAGAGTTCGGCATTCATCAGTACATCGACTACGACACACAGTTTGACAAGACTTTCAAAGAACCACTCAAGCTCGTGTCTGATGCGATCAACTGGGAACTAGAGCATCGAAACACTTTGGAGAGCTTCTTTGGCTGACGTACACATTGAGAACTTTGAAAATGACTTTGGATTCTCTACGGTTGACACCGCGGAGATTCAGGGTTATAATCAGTCAGAGATAGACTCACTTAAGCTCGAGAACGAAGACCTCAATCGTCGTCTCGATAAGATGCAAGTCGCTATCAATAAATTGCTCACAAATTTGTCAAAAAATCCGGAACAAGAGTTGATCAAGTGGCCAAATAGGTTACAAAAGATCACCGAGTTCAAACAAAAGCTCGATCGCATTCGTAAAGGAGAAGAATAATGTCGCTAATGGATAAATTGCTCAAGGCGTCTACAGTAAAGATGACCGCACCTCTGTTGGATTCCAAGGTGTTCGGTAAGAAAGAAATGATCCAGACTCCGGTCCCGATGGTTAACGTCGCGTTGTCCGGACGCGTTGATGGTGGTCTTCAGCCTGGCTTGACCATGCTCGCTGGCCCATCGAAACACTTTAAGTCGGCCTTCGCCCTGCTCATGGCCGCAGCGTATCAGAAGAAATATGATGACGCCATCATCCTGTTCTATGACTCGGAGTTTGGTACTCCTCAAGCGTACTTCGAAGCGTTTGGCATCGACATGTCGCGAGTCATTCATACCCCTATCACGAACATCGAAGAGCTTAAGTTCGACATCGTTCAGCAACTCGAGGCTATCGAGAAGAAGGACAAAGTCATCATCGTTGTCGATTCGATCGGTAACCTTGCTTCGAAGAAAGAAGTTGACGACGCGGTCGATGGTAAGTCTGTTGCGGACATGTCTCGCGCAAAGCAACTCAAGTCGGTCTTCCGCATCGTCACTCCACATCTGAACCTGAAAGACATTCCGATGATTGTGGTCAACCACATCTACATGGAACAGGGTCTGTATCCGAAGGCGATCGTCTCTGGTGGTACGGGCATCTATCTCTCGGCTGACAACATCTGGATTCTGGGTCGTCAGCAAGAGAAGGAAGGTACTGAGATCAAGGGTTATCACTTCGTCATCAACATCGAGAAGTCCCGTCACGTACGTGAGAAGTCGAAGATTCCGATCACTGTTACCTTTGAAGGTGGTATCGCTAAGTGGTCTGGCTTGATGGAAGTTGCTGAAGAGGGTGGCTACATTCGTAAGCCAAAAGTCGGTTGGTATGAAGCAGTCGATCCTTCGACCGGTGAAGTCATCTCGGAGAAGCTTCTGCGTGCCAAAGAAATCTTCGACAACGGCGCTTTCTGGAAAATGATGTTTGACAAAACCAACTTCGCTGAGTATATTAAGGATCGGTACACTGTAGCAACCCGAACCCTGATCAATGACGAAGACACGAACGTCGACGTTGGGGAAGACGAAGATCTGGAGGATTGATGTACGTCACAGATGGAAAGCGACACCTAGTCTGTATTCCATACTCGATTGAAAATCTTCATACGATGGCGACCGATCTAAACATCGGTCGCCATTGGTTCCACAAAAATCACTACGATATTCCGAAGAAACGAATGGATGAAATCGCGTCCAAATGCACGATCGTCTCTTCGAAAGACATCGTGAAAATCATTAGAGGTACATATGATCGAGCAGACAATCCTAGCGGGGATGATTCACAATGAAGGCTATGTACGTACCGTTCTGCCGTTCCTGAAAGACGAATACTTTGAAGATCAGAACGATAAGTTTCTTTACACCGCAATCAAGAAATACATCGACGAGTACAATGGTCTACCGACTAAGACCGCGCTGCGTATTGCGATTGATGAATCGAACGGCCTGAACGAAGAACGCTACAAACAAGTCACTTCAACCCTCGACAACCTGACTTACGACGAAAAGACTGATCAGGCTTGGTTGATTGACACGACCGAGAAGTTCTGTCAAGACAAAGCGATCTATAATGCAGTTCGCCAGTCTATCTTGGTTCTCGACGGAAAGATCAAAGAACTCGACAAAGGTGCGATCCCTCAGCTCTTGAGCGATGCTCTCGGCGTAAGCTTCGACACAAACGTCGGTCACGACTTCCTTGAGAACTCAGACGAACGCTTTGAGTTCTATCATCGAGTCGAAGAGAAGCTTGAGTTTGATCTTGAGTACTTCAACAAGATCACGAAGGGCGGCTTGAGTAAGAAGTCTCTGTCTGTCGCGCTCGCGGGTACGGGCGTGGGTAAGACGTTATTCATGACCCACTGTGCTTCAGCTGCACTGATGTCGGGTAAGAACGTTCTGTACATCACGATGGAGATGGCCGAAGAACGTATCGCAGAACGCATTGACGCTAACCTTCTTGACGTCACTCTCGACGACCTTCGACTTCTTCCGATCGATGCGTATCGCAAGAAGATCGATCGGGTGAAGGCAAGAACTTCGGGCAAACTGATTGTCAAGGAATACCCGACTGGTTCTGCGGGTGCAAACCACTTCAGACACTTGCTGAACGAACTGAAGCTCAAGAAGAACTTCGTTCCCGACATCATCTTTATCGACTACCTCAACATCTGTATGTCGTCTCGCCTGAAGCATGGTGCGAACATCAACTCGTACACCCTGATCAAAGCGATCGCTGAAGAACTTCGTGGTCTCGCGATGGAGTTCAACGTTCCGGTAATGTCAGCAACTCAGACTACACGTTCTGGTTATGGCAACTCTGACGTTGAGATCACCGACACTTCGGAATCGTTTGGTCTGCCGGCAACCGCTGACTTCATGTTTGCTCTCATCTCGACCGAAGAACTCGAGAAGATCGGCCAACTTATGGTCAAGCAACTGAAGAATCGTTGGGGAAGCATCGATAGCCCTAAGCGTTTCATCATCGGTATCGATCGTTCAAAGATGAAGTTGTTTGACGCCGAAGAGTCAGCCCAAGAAGGTCTGACTGGTGGTGCTAAGCAAATCGAGCAAGAAGATCGTCCGCTATTTGACTCATCGAGCATGATGCAGGACGACGACTTTGAGCCACGTAAGCTCAGCAGCTTCAAGAAAAAGAAACCGAACTTTGGAGGGTTCAATTGAAAGAATCGATAGAAGATATGCCAGACGTCATCTGGGCTAAAGTCAATTTGGGATGGAAAACAGGAAGATGGTATCTGTCTGAAGTACAAGGAACAGATAAGTACATAAAGGCAGACACTCAAGGTGAAATTTATGCATGGTGGTTCGCTTATTCGGAAGACACCTCTAAGTATGGATACTTTCGTTCAGAGCGGCGTGAAGATATAAACGCAACAGTCGGATACAGAAAGGCAAACTAATGGGATACCGTATCAACGAAAAGAACGGCTCGTATGAGATCATCGAAAAAGGATCTGAACTCGTCGTGGCCGTTCGTGCTGAAAAGGATGTAGCAGTTAAGCTCTGTCGTTCGCTTAACCTTGGGTCTGGGTTCGATGGATTCACCCCACCGTTCTTCACCTTGAAGTACCCAGATGATCATGCAAAAGGAAATGCCGCTCAAACCTAATTGAGCGGCATTTCACCGTGCACGATACGTGAATGTCGGGCAGAACCCCACTGGCATACTTGATGCGACCCCGACTGTTCCATCTGTGATTTTGTAAGCTATCACACTTGCCTCTACGTTTACACGTGAATACACGCACCCATACAGCTATTTATACGAAAAGTGTGCTTAGCCAGTTGACATTCCGAAAAATTTTGCTTATATAGATCGAGTAGAAGCAAAGAGGTAAGAAAATGCTCCAGTGCATCATGATCGCCGGTTCCTTGATGATGGTCGATCCTTCGACCAATGAAGCAATCTCGATGAACGCCCGCGGGTTGTCTCTGACAAACAACGGTCTTTTTGAAGATTCGTGGGTCTTGAGTGCAGACGAACGCGACTACCACACTAAGTGGGTGATCCCCACTGAACTCGCTGAGAAAGGCATCGTCGCCGTTCTCAAAGATTGTGAGCGTATGGCAAAAGAAAACGGTTGACATTCCGTTCGTCGTAGCCTATATAGATCGAGTAGAAGCAAAGGGGTATATCATGCTCATCGATACCACTGTTGTCGTCGGCCAGAACATTCGCTGCTTCCTCAACAAAAAGGCTCGTGGAAAAGTGATTGGGGTCAACGGTTTTCGGTTGACAGTTCAGTGGGAAGATGGTAGTGTAGTAGATGTAGGTCGGTACAACGTCATCGTCATGGAACCCGGGTACTAAGGAGCGTACACCAATGACCAAGCAATTCGTCCTTACTTCGTCAGCCCGTACTACTACGGTACTCTTTGAGTCGATTCAGGCAGCTGAAGAATTTCTTTCGTTCTGTAAACTGAGCGAGGAGACAATCTGCCTCACCGATTTGTTTGACGACAAAATCGTCTTCACCCGCACCTATAACTGATGGGAACCACAATGGCTCAAACTGTTCGCGAACTTATCGAAGAAGCACTCACCGAAGCGCGCATCATGGAGGCTGCTCGTGAGACTTTCGACAAAGACAACATGCTTCTGACTGCCATGCGTCTATCTGGAGCTCCGTTCTCTTTCGTGCAGATGATCTATGAGAAGGAGGCAGCATGAAGCATATCAGAGCAACATTCGGTCGTAGTCGAGATCCCACTGACATCTACTACAAGCGCATTTTGGAGATGATGCGCGACTATGATTTGACTATGCAAGACGCAATCTCTTGGGACATGCTCGGATTCATGCCGTTCCCGCAGAGGAGCATGCTTCTATCTGATGAAGAAGAGATTGAGTACTACTTGCATGTGAATTACATCCCTGCCGACAGCAGGACGTTTTTCAAAGGAGTTGCTCTTGGCGCTTATGATTACACACTTGAAGACGAAGAAGACCAAACCGAACAAAAGGACACTGGAAGCTCAAGCGAGGCATGAAGAGTGGCTTGCTTCGATGGGAGTCAAAGGTAGGACCAAACTTAAGGGTGTTGAACACACGAACCTGCGTGAAGGTCTCAAAGAGAATGCTAAGCTGACGAACGGTGTTGCTGGCAATGGCGCCAAGAAAGCGGCAAACGTATACACCGGTGACTACATCATGGGTATCGCAACTATGCATAAGTCGAATGCGGTACCAATCACCAGTGGTGAACAAGCGATCGAGGTGTCACAGATGAGGAGGAGCTGAGGCTCCTCCTTTGTTCTTATAAATATATGTAAATCTATTAGAGGGTAAGATGCTAACCTTTAAGAATTACATATTAGAGGAAGTTAAGATGCGTCCTATGACTGCTGCTGAATGGTTGAAATATGATTGGCGCATAGAAGTACTTCTAAAAAAGTACAAAAATGGCGATGACTTTGAGTTAACCAATGGTGCAAAGATGTCTTTCGTGTATGTCGATGCAACTGCGTCAGCGATAGAAACCAGAAATGCTTCCAACCTCAACTCCGTAACGCTCATGGGAAAAGATGGTAAACCTTATAAGCTGAGCGCAATCGGTAAATCGACCGAATTTGGCGGCAGAGGTGTTGGTTCGGGCACAGCAAAAGAAGATATGGAACTTAAGCGTCTTAAAGACGCATTAAATGAGATCAAAGCCGAAACAGCTTCTCCTATCGTGAAGATCAAAATTGGTAACACTATACATGAGGTGTTTGACGCAGTATCAACACCTGGAACACCGAAATCTGACTTTCATCTAGTCGACATAAACGGTAAAGAAATTGTATGGGTCTCCCATAAAGATGGCAGGGGGCCAAAAGACTTCCAGCAATGGGGAGGCATCTCCCAGAAGATTGAACCTAAGGTGTATGCTCATCGCGAAGTTCAATCTTTCATCAAAGACCTAAAGTCAAAATATCCAGATGGATTACCAAGAGCTACGACGCTTTATCGCAAAATTAAAGACGATTCACTTAAGATGATGAGTGTATATGGGAACGAGTTTTCGACCAGAAGATTTGGACGACAAAACGTATCTATAATGATACAAGGGCCCGTTAAACTTAAACGCTCAGGTGGCTTCTATGAATTCGATTCGAACCACGTACATCTGAATGGTGAAGAGATGACCGGTGGGTTTGAACCGGTTTTAACTGCGATTTATAAAGGCGATAGAAGTGATGCCGGCGTTAAAGGAACTCGCATAGTCATAATGCCTATCGAAGGTAGAAAAATGAGTGGAACAATCTAATGTTATCATTTGATAAATTCTTGATCGAATCCAAAAACACACATATGGAGCACCTCGAGGACAACATCCTCAATGCTGGCGTTGAAGGTGCTCGTCAGTCGATCAACTACCTTCGCTCTCTTCGTGACATGCTCGCAGGAAATTCTGCTAAGTCAGTCAACGTGACGATCAAGTGGGACGGCGCACCTGCGGTGTTCGCGGGAGTCGACCCAAGCGATGGAAAGTTCTTTGTGGCAAAGAAGGGTATCTTCAACAAAGACCCGAAGGTGTATAAGACACCAGCTGATATTGATGCAGACACATCAGGTGATTTGAACGCTAAGCTTAAGCTCGCTCTCGAAGAGTTGCCTAAGCTCGGCATTAAAGGAGTGGTTCAAGGTGACTTCCTATATTCGAAAGAAGATCTACGAGAAGTGGATATTGATGGAGAACAGTATATTACTTTCCATCCTAACACGATTGTTTACGCGGTACCGAAAGACAGCCAACTTGCTCGTACAATCCTTGCCTCAAGAATCGGTGTGGTCTGGCACACTACATACCGAGGAGACTCTCTTGAATCAATGTCAGCGAGTTTTGGAGAGGAGATCGCAAGCCGCCTCAAGAAAACCAAGTCAGTCTGGTCGGTAGACGCGATGTACAAAGACGTCTCGGGCTCGGCAAACTTCAATGCAGCCGAGACTAAAGAGATCACCGCTATCCTATCAAAAGCAGGAAAGATCTTCTCTGGTCTGAAGAGATCGTCACTCGACGGGATGTCAGATAACGAAGACCTGCTTATTCGAGTGAAAGCTTTCATCAACTCAAAGGTTCGTGCTGGTGAACGTGTAGGTGACACTACAAAGTTTGTCGACGATCTAGTGAAGTACGTACACGATCATTTCCAGAAAGAGATCGACAAGAAAGCGACTGAGAAAGCAAAGGCGACTGCTGAGGCGAAACGTAATGAAGTGATGAAGTACTTCGCGAATACACCTAAAGCAGACATCGTCAAGATCTTTGATATGTATAACCTCATCGTCGACGCAAAGCACATGGTGGTGCGCAAGCTCGACAAAGCAAAACAGATTGGCACATTCCTTAAGACAGCCGATGGTTACAGAGTGACCGAGCAAGAAGGATTCGTTGCCATCGATCACATGGGTAAGAATGCAGTGAAGCTGATTGATAGACTCCAATTCAGTCGTGCAAACTTCTCACCCGAAATCATGAAAGGATGGCAACGCTAATGGCACAGTTCAACAAAAATACTCAGCAGTTCTCTGCAGATAACAAAACTCTGTATGAATCACATGTACTCTCGAGTAGACACGGTGATGCGATTACACCTGCCTTTTATCTTGATGTGACAAAGGGTAAAGTTTCTGGTCACAGTGTGGCGTTTTTGAGTGGAAGGGCAGAAAACTTTTCTACGCCATCGACGATATGGAACGTAGGCGGTATGTATCCATGGAGCGCTTGGAATGGTGGTGCGGCTACCTTATACGCGAATAGCGCGTCAGCGTCAGATACGATGAATATTCTACTTAATGGTCTAGACAGTAATTGGTTGCCTATCAGCACAGTAGTTCAGCTTAATGGAACCTTGTTTGTTAACACTGGAAGCACAGTTTTTCGTAGACTCAACAGTGCATACATTCTAGACTCTGGGGCAATGAATGTAGGACAAATAAACATTCATGTAGGAAGTTCAGGCGGATCGATTGTAGGTCGAATAAACCCGGGTATTGGTCAAACATCAATGTCCATCTACACAGTTCCAGCAGGACATACTGCGTTCTCGATGTTTGGTGACTTCTCAGTTAACAAAGGTGAAGGTGCAGAACTCAACGCACGCTGGAGATTCTTCGGTGGTGGCTTTATCACAGTTTATGCGACAGAGATCTTCCAACAAACATATAGTGCATCTCCGCCAGTGCCTGGTGCTATACCAGAAAAAACTGACATCGATAACGTGGTGCAGTTTGTCACGACACCAAACGGTACACGTGTATACTCGAACCAACAACTTCTACTTGTGAACAACTCATATTTGTGAATACCGGCTATGACATAATGTCTATTCTATTTGTCAACTTTGTGTGATAAATATATCCGTATAGAAAAGAGAAAGTATACGGAGAAAGACATGTCCACCGCAGTAATCGAAGCTGCTCGCGTTATCAACCCACTTAGCACTTCCATCTCGAATGGTATCATGCGTTCAATCAACTATGTGATTGAACGCATGCACAGACCATCACGTGAAAAGGCGATCGAACAACTTGCATATTCTTTGAGGCTGGAGTATCCAAAGGAAAGTGACGAGTACGTCATGAACCTTGCGATCCAGATGTACAAGGAAACTGATCATGCTTAAGATGCTCAAGAATCTATTCAAGCAGTTCGACAGTAAGGAATACGCTTACAAGTATCTGTCAGAGTCAGTTGATCACATTGATCTTGAACGTCGGATGAAAGAACTCGATCAACGCGGTATTCGCTGGTACTGATCGAGAGACAATAAATAGAAGTGAGTCGGGAGAGCTTTGGCTCTCCCTTTGTTTTATGATGGAGTAAACATGCACACCTTAGAGATGAGAAAAGTTGGCATCGAAGAAGTTGATCAACTTCTTTGGCCACAACGAGACTTCAACGCATTTCATTGGCCTCTTATGGATTGGATCAATGACCGTGGATCATTCATGCGTTACGTCAAAGGGCGTGAAGTGGTCGTTCAGGCCGGTGGATGTTGCGGCATGTATCCTCGCTTCTATAAGAACTACTTCAAGAAAGTATACACCTTTGAACCCGATCCGACTAACTATCACTGTTTGACTCATAACTGTGCGATCGATGGAATCTATCATCAGAACGCAGCACTCGGGGATTCAATACGATCAGTCAGTCTTGATTCGCCTACTGCACCTGGTGAAGAGAACAACGTAGGCATGTATACCATCAATGAGAATCCTGGCCAAGTCTCGATGACTACACTCGACTCATTGAACCTTGAGTCATGTGATCTGATTCACTTTGACCTAGAAGGCTACGAAACTCAAGCGTTGAGAGGTGCTATAAATCTTATTGAGAAGTTCTCGCCAGTCATCATCGTTGAGAGAGAATCTGGAAGAACATTCCTTGAGTCCATTGGCTACAGAATGGTGCAAAAGACTTCGATGGATTCTATTTTTGTGAGAGGTTGACATGAACATTGAAAAGAATATGACGCAGATCTGGATCGGTCCACGACCTGCACCACTCAAATGGATGAACACGTGGAAGGACAAGCATCCCGAATGGGAATACTCGATCTTCACTCAGAAAGATCTTGAGTCGCGCAAATTCCACAACCAACACCTGATCGAATACTACTATGCCAAGGGCCTGTTCAGCGGAGTGTCAGACCTTATTCGATATGAGCTGTTGTACGAACGTGGTGGATTCTTTCCCGAGGCAGACTTCCTGTGCCTAGAGAACACCGACGAACTCTTCACCTCGCCTCCCGAGTATTGCTACACATGCTACGAACAGGAACTGATTCGTCCCGGATACGTGCAACCCATTCTCGCGTGCAATCCTGGGAATCAATTCGTGAAACAACTGATCGACGAGCTTCACACTCTGTATCCTATGCAGCTGAGCCCATATCCTTGGGAATCAACCGGAAACGCTTGGTTGTCAAGAGTGATTCCAAAATACAAACCAAAGATCACGATCTGGCCTTCTCATTACTTCATTCCTGATCACTATGATCGAGCATTCAAATACACTGGAACTGACAAGGTCTACGCCCAACACCTATGGGGTTCAACTGGTGGCGGTTCAAACTATGCGGAAGGAGCGATGTGATGAAACCGACGAAAGCTTACATTTTACGGATTGACAATCCTATCTCGATTGAGTATGCTGAAGTATGTGCTAAGTCATGTGAAAAGGTCGGTCTACCGTACGAGTTCTTTGAAGGTTATCACAGCACCGATCAACGAACGTTGTGGAAGAACCTTCCGCTCAAGCTGGAGATCAACCATTACATGGACGACAAAGCTGCATGCGCGACGGCTGGTCACTTCATGATCTGGAAAAAGATCGCTGAGAACGATGAGTGCGCGGTCATTCTTGAACATGACGCGATCATGCTACAACCCGTTGACTTCGACATTCCCGATGGATACATCACAGTTCTTGGCTACAAGTTCCGAGATCCGAGTCGTTATGATCATGTCGCAGCGGGTAAGACTCAAAGGCTGCTTGATCTTCGTCATCATGGCGGTGCTCATGCGTACGCAATCACGGCCAACACGGCTAAGGCACTGCTCGACGAGCTCAACGAACGTGGAGTGGTAGAAGCTATTGACAACATGTATTTCATGAGAAACGCAAGGTGGTCTAATATCCCAATGAAGATTGCGGATCCTACTCCTGCTATTGGTTGGTTACGTAAATCAACTATTTGGAATGAAGCTGCAGAGATGAATTGGCCTCCAATTGATTCATTTACTCAAAATTATAAATAGCACCAGCAACAACCACAGTTAGGCTTAGGTAAACCTGTGAAAGGAGATAAAATGGCTGAAGATAAAAAGGACAAGAAGTCCAAAGCTTTGAACAATAATGAGATCATTGTTAACCCAGAGCTTAAAGAAGAAGATACTCGTAAAGTTGTAATTTCATTTGGTCGAATGAATCCTCCTACGATTGGCCACGAAAAGTTGGTCAACAAAGTCAAAGAGATCGCTCGTAAAACCGGTGCAAAAGGCGAAGTTTACTTGAGCCACACTCAAGACGCAAAAAAGAATCCCCTATCATATGAAGACAAGCTGATGGCTGCAAAGCAGGCTTTTGGATCGATCATTCAAAAGGCGGCTGCAAAGACCATCATCGAGGTCATGAAGATGCTTGATCAAAAGTACGGTCAAGTCACATTAGTCGTTGGTCAAGACAGGGTCGCTGAATTTGAGTCTCTGCTGAACAAATACAATGGCAAAGAGTTCAACTTCTCTTCGATCAACGTGGTTTCGGCAGGTGAAAGAGATCCAGACGCTGATGGCGTAGAAGGTATGTCTGCATCAAAGATGCGCGATGCTGCAAAGTCCGGAAAGAAAGACCTGTTTAAGTCCGGCCTCCCAAAGAATCTTCAATCCCACGCAGATGATGTATATGACATGGTCCGTGCCGGCATGAAGTTGGCAGAAGAGTTTGAACTCGACGAATACGTTCTGACGACCCAACAGCGTCAGAAGAGAGCATTGGTCATGCGTCGCTATGAGCGCAAGATGGAAGCTGCCCGTGAACGCATGCGTAAGCGTATCGCTGACAACCAGCATCTCATCGGCCGCGCTCGTAAGAAAGCAATTGAGATCATCCGCCGCAAGGTCGCAGGCGAAAAAGGTCTCGAGTACGAAAAGCTGTCTAACGCTGAGAAGATGATGATCGACAAGCGGGTTGAACAGCGCAAAGGTGCAATCACTAAGATCGCTGCTCGACTTCTGCCAAAGGTTCGTCAGGCTGAGCTTCAAAGAGTGTCACTGTTGCATCAACCAAAGTCGGTGAACGAGGCGTTTGAAGAACTGTTTGAGAACGACAAGTACTACTCTGGTCTAAGTGCTTCTACTGCAGCTAAGCGTAAAGCACACTTCGACAAGCACGGCAAAATGGACGACAACAACCCTGCAGCTTACAAGCCAGCGCCAGGTGATGCCACAGCAAAGACCAAACCATCGAAGTACACTCGTCGTTATCACATGATGTACAATGGCGATGGCACACTGAAGTACGACCGTCGCTTCCGTGCATTCCGCCACATCGTTCGTCAGGAAGAATACGATGCCGAGACTCTGGCGATCGTCGAAGAAGCATATAAACTCGCCCAGCAGATCAATCAGTCCGTTGCCCTCGACGAAGAGAAGGCAATGGAAGGTCTGAAGAAGAAGGCTGAGAAGTCAGGTATTCCATATGGCACCCTGAAGAAAGTATTCGATCGTGGTGTTGCTGCTTGGAGAACCGGTCATCGTCCTGGAACTACTCCTCAGCAGTGGGGTTACGCTCGCGTGAACTCATTCATCACCGGTGGAAAGACCCGCACGACCGCAGACGCTGACCTTGCAAAGAAGATGAACGAGGCGTTTGAAGAGTTCCTCGGTGAAGGTGTTAACGATCCATCGATCTTCAAGGCTGTGTTCCTTGCAGGTGGTCCAGGATCGGGTAAGTCATTCATCGTTGGTAAGACTGCATTGACTGCACTCGGTATGAAGGTGATCAACTCTGACGACATCTTCGAGCGTGCACTCGCGAAAGCTGGTCTTAAGACAACCCCAGAAGACATCTACTCGCCAAAGGGTCAAGAGATCCGTGGTGAAGCAAAGGCGCTGACCGCAAAGAAGCAAGACCTTGCTTTGGCTGGTCGCCTTGGCCTCGTCATCGATGGAACCGGCAAAGACTACGAGAAGATTGAGAAGCAAGCCACCAAGCTAAAGAAGCTTGGATACGAAGTTGCTATGATCTTCGTCAACACCGACCTCGATACTGCTAAAGTCCGTAACCGCATGCGTGCTCGCTCACTGCCAGACGCTGAAGTCGAGACGATGTGGAAAGAAGTACAGAAGAACATCGGAGCGTTCCAGCAATTCTTCGGCAATCGTATGTACATCATCGACAACTCGGAAGGTGCAAACTTCGAGTCAGCGGTGAACTCTACGTACAAAAAGATCAGCGCATGGGCAAAGGTCGTACCATCGAATCCTGCAGCGAAAGAGTGGATCAACTCAGCCAAGACAGTCAAAGAAGACAAGATGTCGTTTAAGCATCACCTTGGAATCGGTGTACCATTCAAGCACATCGCTAAGGATGCACTTAAGCACGTCGACTATGATATGGACGGAGATGTCGATCAAGACGACTTCAAGAAAGTCGCGCCTGATGAAACCAGCGCTGATCCAGATGTCACTAAAAGGTATCTGAAGAAGTACAAGGACGAGCTGAAACATAGCCGCAAAGGTGTAGCGTTCGAGCAAGTAGAACCTCTAGTAGTGCCGGTCATTCCGCCAGCACCTGAGGATGTCGACACTGGTGCAGAGATCGCGGCACATATCGCTCGTCACATTCGCGGAGCAATCTCTCGTTCTGACAAGACTAAGAAGCTTCGTGCTTACCATGAAAACTATGGTGCAGGCTTTGAAGGAACTGACGACCTCGTGCAGAACTACAAGGCTGCGACTCCGGGTGAAAAGGGTGCACCAAAGAAGCCAAAGATCACTGACGGAATCAACGAAGCGTTTGAAGCGCTGATGGAAGCGGAAGAAACCGAGATCAGTGCAGCTCAGATGAAAGAGTTCGAAAAGTTCGTTGACCGCATGTTTGAGAAGTATAAGATCGACTTCGAGTTCACCAAGCACTTTGGTGAGCGTATGAACGATGATCGTAACTCGCCAAAGATCAAACTCAAAGAGCTCGCAGACTTGATCAAAAAGATCTACGCAAAGCATGGTAACCCGCTCAAGGGCCAAGCCGGTGCAGAGCTCGTCGTTAAGGATCTTCAATCAGATCTGAACATGCCTATCGTCGTCAAGTACGACTCAAAGAACGACGAGATCGACATCGTGGCGAAGACCATCATGCGTAAGAAGAACTTCTCAACGCCAAACCCAGTCGTCAAGTACTAAGAGGAAATCATGAAAACCTTTAAGCAGATCCTAGCGGAAGCAAACAAAGACGACGGCGAATACGGCCAAGAAGGTGGTATGGCTAAGTCCCAATTGAGGATGATCATCGCATCAGCGAAGAGACTTCACGCTCTTCTCGAGGATGACGATGAACTTCCGGGACACATCGTCGCAGACATCGTTCTCGCGACTGACTATATCACCGGTGCTGCTGACTACATGGAGTCAGAGATGGCAGACCAAGACGATTTTGATTCAGACGAATAAGGAGTAACCAGTCATGACCGATTACAAAAGACTCTCAGACTCTGAACTCACCGAAGCTCTTAACTTCCATCGCCGTCAACGTAACATGTCACGTGGCATCAATGAAGCAGCTCACATGCGTCAGACTCAAGTAGTTAGACTGCTTGAAGCTGAAGAAGCACGTCGACTAAACGAAGAAAAGCCAAACCACTACATCGTGTCTAAGCGCAAGAACGGTGAATACGGTGTTTCACAGGACGTAGGAAACAATGTATGGGATCACTCCTATCATCACGGCACCCACAAAACGGTTGATGCTGCAAAGGCATGGGCAGTGAAGCACGCCGGAAAGTATCCGCACAAGATTGAAGTGCACGAAGAAGTTGAGCAGATTGACGAGAATGAAGACTGGATGAATGACCGCCTTTCAGGCAAGTATAAAAACAACCATGGCTCTGGTGGTACTGCTGAAGTTTCGAAGCATCCTAAGAAGGGTTACTGGTATCTCAAGCATTCTGACGGACACAATCACGACGTTCCGGTCAATACTCGCCATCTGAGATCATACATCAAGCGTGGCTGGCTCGTAAAAGAAGAAGTTGAACTCGACGAAGCAGTGCAAGTCGACAAGAAGAACTATAGCTGGGGCAAGATGATCACCGTTCGTCATGGCTCAAGCCACTCGTTCCCTCTACACCCTGAGCATCAGGAAAAGATCAAGAATCTGAAGGATGGCGAGTCGACTGTGTTCAAAGATGAAACTGGTTCACACGTAACTGCAAGCCGCGAAGGTGACAAGGTTCACCTCAAGCTTCGTGGTGCAAACCAGAAGACGACAGTTGCTCACAGTCACTTCACCGAAGAAGTCGAACTCGGTGAACAGATCAAAGGTTGGAAGCATGCTGCATCCGACATCAGCAAGATGCGTGCTGCTCAAGGTAAGAATGTTAAGCTTGTATCATTGAAGAAGGATGGTACTGAGAGCAAGATGCATGACGCGGCAAAGATGTTTAGTTCAGAAGGCGAAGCCCAAGAGCATCATGATCGCGTGACCAAGCTGAATCCAAAGTCAAAGATCCGCCACAACCTTTATGTTGACGGTAAGCATGTCAAGACTCTGGGTGAAGAAGTCGAACAGATCGATGAAGTCTCGGCGTCAACTCTTCGTAGCTACATCGACAAGTCACGTGCAGACAAGAAGGCTGCCATGAAGGATCGCACCGCAGCCGAGAAGAATGTTAAACAATATGGCATGGCTTCTGACAAGAAAGAGCGTGATGATGCAGCTCGTCGTGTAGTCAATCGCAATCAGGGCATCTCAGTTGCGAACAAGAAGCTTGGTACTTACCCTACTGATAAGGCAAAGGCTAAGGTCATGGCTCGTGAGGAAGTCGAACTTGACGAAAACATTGCAGGGAAATTCAAAGATGCATCTGAGTGGGAAAAGGCTGCAAAGTCACGTGGACTAGTCGTTAAGTCGATGACTCACCCATCTGGAGAAATGACGAAGTATCAGATTGCTAAGGATAAAGAAGGCAATAATCGTGGACACTTTGACCATGGAACTAAGTCCGGTCACCTGAAAGAAGAAGTCGAGCTCGACGAAGCTTCGTATCGTGACATCGGCTATCGCAATATGCTAAAGGCATCACAGAAAGCTGATAAAGAAGCAGAGAAGATGCGTAAGAAGCAGGCGAACAAAGAGAACGAAGGTTCGAAGCCAGAAGAGTTCAAAGAAGAGTCAAACCTTCGCATCACTAAGATCTACAACAAGTGGCCAAAGAAAGCAACCTACGCAGTTCATACTCCTGACCGTAAGTACTTCAAGGAGTTCGACTCGATGGAAGCAGCTAAGGCACACCACAAAGAGAAGAGTGGTGAATGATGCTGGGATTTGCTGAGTATCTTAACGAAGCAGAATCGTGGGAAGCGGGCTACAAACGTAGAGTGGTCCGCACCACTTCTCCTGAGCACAAAGAGAAGGGCTATTCATGGCGCATCAAAGGTAAAGAGCGCCCTGAAATCTCGATCAAGCTGTACAAAGAAAAGCCTTCGCAAGAAGAGTTCAATAAGCAAATGAAGCGCGTGGCTGGCCACGAATTTGGAGGTTAAGATGAAAGGATTCACGTCTTATCGTGAGGATGAGATCGACGAGATCTGTGAAGAGTGCAATCTCTATGAAGACCTCATCGTAGAAGAAGCCGAGTACCAAGGCAAGAAAGTCAAACTGAACGATCCTATTCGTACTAGCGAAAACCCTAACAAGAAGTTCAAGGTTTACGTTCGTAACGGTGAAGGAAATATCGTTGTCGTGAGATTCGGTGATCCAAACATGGAGATCAAACGTGACGATCCGGATCGTAGAAAGAACTTCCGTGCTCGCCACAACTGTGATAACCCAGGTCCTAAGTGGAAAGCTCGTTACTGGAGTTGTTACCAGTGGCGTTCTGGGGCTAAAGTAGATAATTGAATAAATACCATTAGCCAATAGAAGGAGAATAACGATGGCACTATGGGGAAAAACTGACGCTGCTGCTAGCGCACCAAAGTTCCTGTCAACTGATGCTAACGCAACACCACAGACTGACAAAGACAACGCTTACTTCGTCGACACAACTGAAGCAGGCATTGAATCGAACCGTGACGCTGGTCTTCGTACGCCGGGTTGGAATCTGTTCGTGACTTACACCGACGCTAACGGCAACACCCGTCGTCGTGTCGAGTCGCTGGTCCCAATGAAGGTCACCGCTGCAGCCGCAGGTGACGCGGGCGTATCTGGTTCCGGTGACGACTCAGTCGTAGCAGACGCCTAATTTTACATCAACGAGAGGGGAAGCAATTCCCCTCTTTGTTCTGAGAGAGTGATTGAATGATTCTTAACGATACAAACTTCCTGTTATATGCTGCCAAATGCTACGACATCAAGAAGTCAACAGGCGGTGAAGAGTTCTATGAAGATCTTAAGAGGTTTCAGTATCTTAAGAGATTGTTCAAACGTTACGAAGAATCAGATGATTTGAAAATAAGACTTATCCTGAACCACATCATTGTTCTATACAACTGTTTTGGTCCAGAAGCAACTCACATGATATTCTTTAAGTTGAAGGAGTATCACTCAATGGTGAAGCCAATAGTCTTATTCTTAAACTATCTGCCAGAAAAGATCGAGTATGAAGGCATAGTCATCTTTTCTTCCGATATTCCACTTGATCCTAGGATCGTACAAGAGCTGAGAAAGATATGATCGACCTATTTCTAGTATACTCGTTCATCAAACGACTGGTTACTCCATTCGATCAATGGCCAGCTTTTAAGCTTGGAATCATCGATAAAGATGGCAACATCTTACGAAAGAAAAAGGACCTTCGTACGATTGAGGAACGCGAGTCCTTCGGTATCTACGACTTGATGGTACTTAAGCTCAAGAAGCTTCTGGCCAAGACTCCAGGCGGTCAGTCTAGAATCGCTAGCTATGCTGCAGCTCTGTGGCTGATCAAGGAGCACGAAGAAATTGAATTCAATGGTGAGTACCTATCTGAAGAAGAGATAGAATCCAAATTCAACCAGTATCTTCATTATACTACTGAATCATTGGATGTCAACAAAAAGTTTGAGATCATGATCGAGGACGGTATAGTGAACAGCGCTGGTGGCGGAGCGATCGCTGGAATCGGTGTTGGTCCTGACGGTGAACCTGGTGTATCCCGAAAGAGACAGAAGAAGATTCAAAAAGATCAAACGTCTGTCGTAAAAAGATTTAGCACATTTAGTAAACTTTGAAGGAGACAATAATGAGTTTTGAGTTTAAGGAAGAGCACCTAGCTGCTATGATTCCAACGAATAAGAATGTTTCATCTTGGTACAAAGCGATGATGGAAATTTTCCCAAAGTATGAGATCAATACGCCAAATCGTATCGCAGGGTTTATTGCTCAATGTGCGCATGAATCTAACGACTTTAATTCACTAGAAGAAAACCTGAACTATAGAGAAGAGACATTGCTTAAGGTGTTTCCTCGTTATTTCGGTCCCGGTAAACGTGATGCTAAAGAGTACGCAAGAAATCCTGAAAAACTTGCTAACTACGTCTATATGGATGAATTCCGTTCATCAAAGATGGGCAACGTAAAGGAAGGCGATGGATGGAGATTCCGTGGCCGTGGGCTAAAGCAACTCACCGGTCGCGACAACTACACAAACTTCGGTAAGAGCGTAGGCATGACCGCCGAGCAAGCGGCCGAGTACGTGGCGACCGAAATAGGCGCGATTGAATCTGCGTGCTGGTTCTGGAACGCAAAGAAACTGAACGCGATCGCCGATTCGGGTGACATCACAAAGATGACGAAAGTCATCAATGGTGGAAGCATCGGTCTCGCCGATCGTAAGGCACGTTGGGAAAGAGCTCTTGCTATCCTTGGCGGCAAAGTGTCGGCGACTGCTACAGTCAATCCACAGATCACAGATGCTGTTACTCAAGCGGCTTCACAGACCGTGAAGCGTGGATCCACGGGCGAGACCGTGAAGAAGCTTCAAGCTGCACTCGGCCTTAAAGCCGACGGTGTATTCGGCGTAGGAACTGAGGCGTCACTTAAGTCATGGCAAGCTAAGAATGGCCTTGTCGCAGACGGTGTGGCAGGACCAAAAACTCTAGCGAAGCTTCTGGGATAATCATGTTCGGGCTTAAGGCATATCTCATAATGGGCGCCGTGATGCTCACTATGCTCGGTGGGTTCTATTGGTATTACAAAGATAGCCAAGCAAAAATTGCATTGCTTGTCGCAAATAATGCTAAACTTGAGCTTGCCGTTAAAACGAGTGAAGAGACTATTGTGTCTCTTCAACAAAGCTTCGTTGCGGCGAATGCAGAGTTGACGAGAGTCAATGAAGCGTTTACTGCGGTACGAAATCAAAACCGTGAATTGGCCGATCGCCTAAGTGAGCATGACATCGCGTATCTCGCTTCAAAAAAGCCTGGACTAGTTCAGAATGTGATCAATGGTGCTTCAGACAAAGCTGCCCGTTGCTTTGAACTCTTGAGCGGTGCGCAATTAACTGATGCTGAAAGGAATGCTAAAGATGGTAAGTCGTTCAATAGCGAGTGCCCTTGGCTGTTTGACACTCTTATTCGTTAGCGCTTGTTCAAGGCCAGCACCGGAAGAGATACAAATCTCAGCTAAGCCAGTGGCTAAGCCCGAATTGGTATTACCGTATGCCGATCCTATTAGGGCGCGGGATGTAGAATGGATTATCGTAACGCCTGATAACTATGAGAAAGTGTTTAATGATCTTGCAAAGAAGGGGCAGCCAATCGTCCTTTTTGCGTTGACTGATAAGGGATATGCGAACATCTCACTAAACCTATCAGACATTAGAGCATTCATTCAACAGCAGCAAGCCATCATTGCTGCGTATGAAGGTTACTATAAAGAAAGCAACGCGGCGATTGATGCTGTGAACGCACAGATAAATACAGTTAACACACAATAATAGAGGTTTATTGAATGGCCGACGACCTTAATACACTTAAAACTGACGTTGAGATTATTAAGCGTGATATCGGCGCTATTCAAGGTTTTTCTGTGAAGATCGATGATGCTATTGAGAAAATGGCCGAAGTGTCAAATAGTATCTCGAAAATGCTTATTGTACACGAAAATAAGCTTCAAAATCATGACCAAATGATTGATGGAATTAAACTAGCCATGTCAGAAAGAAAAAATGATTTTGATAAGCAAGTTGATACGTTGCATAAGCGAATTACGGATATGAAAGAGGAGAACCACCTCGAACGTGAAAAATATCATAAAGAATTACTAGCAGCGTTAAAAGAAATCGCAGACACACAACACAAACTGGACGACAGAATCACCGTCCTCGAGAACTGGAGATGGTACATCCTCGGCGCTGCGGCGATCGTAGGGTTCATCCTGGCCCAGACACCATGGGACAAAATTTTCTTCGGCTGACCGCACTTTTCGGTGTACAACCTCACAGACCTGAGTATAATCGTGTTAACGGAAGTAATACTAAGGTAGAAGTAGTTGAATCTAGTCGATCTAAAGTACTGTGGTATCCTATCCACTCGGCTGGATAGGTACAAAGTCAAGCAATCAAACCCTTACAAAGCAAACTTCCGGTGTCCCATCTGTGGTGATAGCCAGAAGTCGAAGACACTCGCTCGAGGATGGCTGGTCGAGAAGGATACCTCGACTATGTTCCATTGCTTCAATTGTGGTCAGTCTCATCCTCTCTGGAGGTTTCTGAAGACTGTTGAACCGGCTCTGTACAATGAGTATGTGATCGACTCAAAGTTCGAGAAGATGGCAGCACTGCCTCCGAAGGAGAAGTTAGAAGGTCTTGAGACCATCACCGCACCTGTTCCAAACTTCAAGCGATCGGGCTCTCCTCTGCTCAAGATCAAGAAGATTGGTCAGCTGTCTGCCGATCATCCGGTTCGCGGTTACATCAACAAGCGTAAGATCCCAACGAAAGCACATCATCGTATCTACTACGCACCTAAGTTCAACACTTGGGTCAATAGCCTTATTCCTGACAAACTACCAGTCACGACGAAAGACCTTCCTCGACTGATTCTTCCGATGATCGATAAGAACGGAGAAGTGTTTGGCTTTCAGGGTCGTGCTTTTGACAAACTGTCGATCAGATACATCACGATCATGCTTGATGAGTCAAAGCCTAAGATGTTTGGGCTCGAGCAGGTCGACTTCACGAAGAAGTACTACGTAGTAGAAGGTCCTATTGACTCTCTGTTCTTGAGTAATGCCGTTGCCATGGCAGGCGCAGATGGTAACGCGAGTGGTCTAGAGAACCTAGATAACGCGGTGTTCGTCTTCGACAACGAACCACGAAATCTCGAGATCGTCAAGCGTATGGACAAGATGCTCGATCGTGGATACAAGGTGTGCATCTGGCCGGCAAAGATAGCTGTGAAAGACATCAATGATATGATTCTCAGCGGGTTGTCTTCCGCTGAGATCGAGTTGATGATCGATCAAAATACCTATCAGGGTCTGATAGGTAAGTTTGAACTCGCCGAATGGAGACGCTGTTAAGCTGCGTCTTCGTCGTCTTTCTTCTTTGAGCCACTACCGTTGCCGCTCAGCATGATACCCGAGAGAGTACCAGTCAAGAACGTTGCGATAGGTTGAATCAGTTCAAAGAACTTCTGATCGTTAGGTGACACGAACATCGGCTGTGTCACGTGGATGAGTGAGTAAAGAACAGCGAAGATCGTTCCAGTCAAAGTGAATGCGAGGCAAACACCTACGATGAAACGAAGCTTTGCGTTGAGTTCTTCTATCGTATCTTTCTTACTAGCCATTATTGTACCTCTTCGTAGAGTGGAGTCTCAGACACTTGAGGTGTTTGGACTTTGATACCAACGGCGCTCTGAGATGCTTCAATCTCTGAAACAATCGCCGATAGCTGTTCTGACGTAACTGGCGAACCGTCAAGCGTAATCAGGTTGAGTGTGCATGTACCAGAAGCATGACAAATCGGTGGTTCGCAATCTGGAGTTCCCCAGTTTATTGGATCTTGGCATGGGTAGCGATAACTGTCGCCAGCAAGAAACACCGTTAAGATGCCTACAGTCAGTGCCAAGATCGGAAGGTATTTGAACATATCTAAGAATCCCATCTTCTTCATAAGACCTATCCTTTCTCTGATGATGAAGATCATAGTATAGGTCAAGTGTTGCAGTATGTAGTTCTACAGTCTATTTATAGGGTTGACATTCGTGCACGTTGTGGTAGTATGGCCACTGGATCGTATACATAGAGAGTATGTTAACGAATGAGGTAATCATGACAGTCAACGCAATCCTAGCTATGGATATGAACGGCGGAATCGGTAAGAACAACGCTCTTCCATGGCCCCACAATCACCAAGACATGAAATGGTTCAAGCAGAACACCGCCGGCGGCGTAGTGGTGATGGGCCGAAAGACTTGGGAATCGTTAGGGTCGAAGAAGCTTCCTAACCGAAAGAACATCGTCATCACGAAGTCGGGTGTGACAGGTGATCCAGACGAAATCTACTTCGGAGAGATGCAAAAGCTCTTGCAGGTCATCCAGAACGATAACCCGAGTAAGACCATATGGGTTATTGGTGGAGCAGACATCTATCGTCAGGCACTTCCATTCTGCGATAACCTATACTTGACTAAGTTCAAGCAAGAGTACGAGTGTGACGCGTTCATTGACCGATCATTGCTTCTACCATTCCAAAAACTTGTGACTGGCGTTGGCCTATCAAACGAAGATCTATCATTTACAGTATGGAGTAAAGTATGAAGCAATACCATGAAGCCCTTCAGTATGTTCTTGATCATGGCGAAGTATGTTCAGATCGTACGGGCGTAGGTACTCGCTCGGTCTTCGGTTATCAGATGCGGTTTGATCTTCGTGAAGGGTTTCCCGCTGTTACGACGAAGAAGCTCGCTTGGAAAGCAGTTGTTGCTGAACTGCTTTGGTTTTTAGAGGGAAGTACTGATGAACGACGTCTTGCAGAGATTACTTACGGAACACATCGAGTCAATCTCATTGGAAAGAACACGATATGGACGGCCAACGCAGACGCTCAGGGGAAGTCTCTCGGACACTACAATGATGACTTCACCAAAGAGCTTGGCCCAGTGTATGGAGCGCAATGGCGTGACTTCAACGGTAAGGGGCTTGACCGCGTCGACCAACTCCAAGGATTGGTTGATGAAATCAAACGAAACCCTGATTCTCGACGCCTTATCATGTCAGCCTGGAACCCTATACGACTACCCGAAATGGCCTTACCTCCATGCCATGTGATGGCACAGTTTCGGGTCATCAATGGTAAGCTGAGCTGCCAGATGTATCAGCGTTCGGCTGACATGTTCCTTGGTGTTCCATTCAACATCGCCTCTTATGCTCTGCTGACTCACATGATCGCAAAAATTTGTTCGCTTGAAGTGGCAGATTTTGTACATACTATCGGTGACGCTCATATATATAGTACTCATGAAGATGTTGTGCGTGAACAGCTCAAGCGGACTCCGCGACCATTACCAAAATTAAAGATGCCAGAACTGCAGTCACTCGATGTGAACAGCATTCGAATGTTGCGTGCATCTGACTTTGAACTGGTTGGGTATGATCCAATGGATTCGCTCAAAGCCCCGATGGCCGTATAAGAAAAAGAAGAAAGAGGAAGAAATGTTATTCGAAGAACAAATTTCACGAAAGCCCGATCTGTATCCATGGACTAAACAGTTCATCGATGCGATCTGGCAAGGATTCTGGACTCCTGACGAGTTCAACTTTCGGTCAGACTACTCGCAGTTCAAGACTGACCTGACTGAACAGGAGCAAGAAGTTATCGTCAAGACTCTGTCTGCTATTGGTCAGATCGAAGTCGCGGTGAAGACTTTCTGGGCTGACCTTGGAAAGAACCTTCCGCATCCTTCTCTTCGTGACCTTGGGTTTGCCATGGCAAACTCAGAAGTCATTCACAACCTTGCTTACGAGAAGCTTCTTGACGTCCTTCAGCTGACTCACGTGTTCGAACAGAACCTCAACGAAGCGGTTATCAAAGGTCGTGTTGACTACCTTCGTAAGTATCTCAAGAAGACTTACAAGGACGACGCGAAGAAGCAGTACATCTATGCGATCACCCTGTTCACGTTGTTCGTTGAGAACGTATCTCTGTTCTCTCAGTTCTATATCATCATGCACTTCAACCGCAACAAAGCTGTTCTGAAGGATTGCGCTCAACAGGTTCAGTACACTCGTAATGAAGAGATGCTCCATGCTCAAGTTGGCATCAAGATCATCAACACCCTTCGTGAAGAGTATCCCGAGCTGTTTGACGAAGAGCTTCAGAAGCGTATCGAGCATGAGTGTGTCGAGTCTCTGAAAGCTGAGTCGAAGGTTATCGACTGGATCATGGGAAGCTACTCGGCTATCGGTCTTGATGCTAGCATCCTGAAGGCATTCATCGCGAAGCGCATGAAAGACTCGATTGATCAAATTGGTTTTGACAGCTCGGCGATCGTGTACGATGAAGAGTTAGTGAAAAAGACTCACTGGTTTGATGAGGAACTGTACGGAACGAATATGACTGACTTCTTCCAGAAGCGACCAGTCGAATATTCCAAAGGCACAGCAATCACAGCAGACGATCTATTCTAAGGAGAATAACATGGGTTTTGAATGGGCAAACGAAGACTCTCGAATCTTCCTCTCGAGAGGCTATATTGATGGTAACATGACGGTTGAAGAGCGAGTACGTGAGATCGCTAAGGCCGCCGAACGTATCCTCGACAAAGAGGGTTTCGCTGACAAGTTCTATGACTACATGAGCAGAGGGTTCTATTCCCTCTCCTCGCCGGTCTGGTCGAACTTTGGCACGAAGAAGGGTCTTCCCATCTCGTGTAACGGGGTCTTCATCGAGGATTCTGTCGAGAGCTTCCTTGACAAGTTCGGTGAAGTCTGCACTCAGAGCAAACTTGGTGCCGGCACTTCGGGTTACCTCGGTGCTATTCGTCCACGCGGCACTGACATCAAAGGTGGCGCAAACGGTAAGGCAAACGGTCCTGCTTACTACCTCGCGCTATGGGATACTGGCGTTGACGTCATCAGCCAAGGATCGACTCGTCGTGGTTCGTTCGCAGCTTATCTTCCGATCGAACATCCTGACATCATGGAGTTCCTCGACATCCGTGAAGTCGGAAGCCCGATCCAGAATGTCTCGATGGGCGTGACCATCACTGACAAGTGGATGGAAGAGATGATCGCTGGAGATCCTGAGAAGCGTACGATCTGGGCTCGTGTTCTTCGTAAGCGTAAGGAAACTGGCTATCCTTATCTGTTCTTCACTGACACTGTAAACAACAACAAGCCTCAAGTGCTGAAGGACAAGAACATCCCGATCTGGGCTTCAAACCTCTGCTCGGAGATCGCACTGCCTTCGTCGAAAGACTGGTCGTTCGTTTGTAACCTTGCCTCGATGAACCTCTTGACGTTCGATGAGTGGGTCAACACTGATGCAGTAGAAGTCATGATCTGGTTCCTCGACGCAGTCATGGAAGAGTACATCGAGAAGACCGCCGGCGTGAAGTACATGGAAGCTTCCAACAACTTCGCTCGTCACTGGAGAGCGCTTGGCCTCGGTCAGTTGGGTTGGCACTCGTATCTTCAGTCGAAGATGATTCCGTTCGAGTCGTTTGACGCTCACATGTTGGCGATCAAAATCTCGAAGTTCATTGATGACCGTTCGCTTGCAGCATCAAAAGAACTTGCACTTGAATATGGCGAGCCCGAAGGACTTCTTGGATATGGCGTACGAAATCTTACTCGTTGTGCTATTGCCCCTACTACTTCTTCTAGTTTCATTCTGGGTCAGGTTTCTCCTTCTATTGAACCTCTTGCCTCGAATTATTTCACGAAAGACCTCGCGAAAGGTAAGTTCACCTACAAGAACCCATACCTCGTGAAAGTCCTTGAAGTTCATGAGAAGAACACTGACGAAGTTTGGTTCTCGATCCTTCAACGTGGTGGTTCGGTGCAACACCTCGACTTCTTGACCCAAAACGAGAAAGATGTGTTCAAGACGTTCTCGGAGATCGCGCCGATCAGCATCGTTCAGCAAGCTGCGGCTCGCCAGAAGTACGTCGACCAAGCGCAGTCTTTGAACCTTTTGATCGCACCCGACGTTCCGGCAAAAGACGTCAACGCACTCATCATCGAAGGCTGGAGACTTGGAGTCAAAACGTTCTACTACCAGCGTTCAACGAACCCTGCACAACAACTGGTCCGCGACATTATGACTTGCGCTGTATGTGAAGCCTGATCATCGAATAAATGATGAATAAATAGGGGCAGGAGGGAAACCTTCTGCCCTTTCATTTTAGGAGACCATTCATGCAGGAAGAAGATTTTGTGTGCGAAGTATGTGATTCTGAATTCACAGTGAAGCACTACGAAGAAGACGAAGTCGCGTTTTGCCCATTCTGTGGTGAGACCCTCTTCAAGGACGATGAAGACGACATCACTAACGAATGGGATGATGAAGACGACAGATGACTTGGTACTACGAAGGGAAGCCATTCTCTTCGGAAGATATTGATGGACATGCTGGATTCGTCTATGAAATCACCGACACATTGAATGGTAAGAAATACATCGGCAAGAAGAAGCTCAGTTCCACGAGAACTCTGAAGCCTCTTAAAGGCCAGAAACGTAAACGTAAAGTGGTCTCAGAATCCGACTGGATGGACTACTATGGATCAAGTGAAGAAGTGAAAGCACTAGTCGAAGAGTTCGGCCCAGAGAGGTTCGAACGTAAGATCCTTCGACTGTGTAAGACTACAGCTGAGATGAGCTACTACGAGATGAAAGAGCAGGTCGAGAAGGACGTACTCCTAAAGCCAAACGAGTACTACAACGCCTTCGTAGGTGGGAAGGTTCACAGGAACCACCTCAAGCATCTACAAAAAAGTTGAAAAAATGAATCCTGCCAGTTGACATCTCTGGCAGGATTCCCTATATCTAACTAGTAAGGCAACGAAAGGTTAGACTATGAAGTTCGCGAATCTGATCGGTTACTCTGACATCGTCCCCTTCGAAGTCGTCCGCGTCATCTCTGACAAGACGATTGAGATCCGTGAGATGGACGCCAAGATCGTTGAAGGGTGGAAACCCGAGTATGCCATCGGCGGGTTTGTCGGCAACTGTACGAACAACAACACCCAAGAGTACACCTACACCGCTCGCGAAGGTTCGCCCATCGTTCGCGCCCGCCTGCAGAAGAGCGGAAAGTGGAAGTCGATCCACGGCGAACATCGCCTGTCGGATAAGCCCAAGCGCTTCTACGACTTCAACTTTTAACGGTTGACAAGGACGTCGAACCAGTATAGACTGTTCTTGTAACAACGGAGAAGATCATGACCTACGACGTGTATGCGATGTTCCGTGAAGGTTCCTACCTCGTTGCTTCCTCGAATGACATCAATCACGGTTCAGTGGTTGCAGAACGCGTTTGCAAGGAACTCGGTCAATGGCCTAACGCCTTCGCAGTTCTGACCCGCGGAGAAGCTTCCCTTAAGGGCAACATCTTCACTGTTGCCGAACTCAAAGCACGGAGCAAGTAATGACTGACAAGAACATCGACTTCGGCGTTCAGTTTGACGTGATCGATGAGATCAAAGAACCCGAAGGGATGAAGTCGCGGCTCATTCAAAGCCATCGTACCAAAGCTCTGGCGATTCAATACTGGGGATCGATGAGCGGTCAGTGGATCACTACGCAGCGTTACAAAGATGTCAGCGAGATGTGGAATCGCAGCAAGCAGACTGCACAGTCGATCCTCGACAACCGCAAGAAAAAGAAGAAAACAAAGACGAAGTGAGTGCATTTTTCTGTTGACATCTGTGTAGAACTAGTATAGAACTGTACAGTAACGGAGGAAATGATGACTGACATTCTTGAGATGATCGAGTTCATTGAAAAGGTGCTTCGTGAGAGCACTGACTCAGCTCGCGTTCGACAAATGCTTCGCGAAGAACATCGTCGACTGAAAGAAGTTTTCGCTGCGCTCGAACGATCTATGGAGGAAGCGGCATGAATATCGCCGAAAAAATTGAACGTAAGATGGCCTCGCTTGAGCACCTGATGAATACTCAAGTGCACCTTGAGTTGCCTTCAGCGGTGTCGGAAGTGATCGAGTCACTTTCAATGTACTGGGAACATCTGTCAGAAGAAGATCGGGACTATGTCGATTGTGCTTCTGACGCACTGAAATCTAAACGTAAGTGGGAAGTATGATGGTACTTGATGACAGTGCATGGTTTGCCGCGCAGAAACGAATTCGCGAAGAAATGGCAACCGAATACGATGAACTGAAGCGCATCTATGCTTCGACTACTATCTCTGACCATGAACGAATGGTTCGTGACGACATCATCATGTGGGCGAACCAGAATGGTATGACAACCCACACTCTTAAGGCACAAGCTGCCGCTTATTGGAATGAAAGGCTGAATTGAAATGTCAAACAACAACTCCTCGGCTCAAAGCGGTGGCATCGGCTTCTTTGGCCTGCTCGCGATCGTCTTCATTACACTGAAACTGACAGGCTATATTGCTTGGTCGTGGTGGTGGGTTCTCGCTCCGCTGTGGGCACCTGTCGCAGTTGTGCTGTCGATCTTCCTCATCATTGTGCTGATCGCCGCACTTGTTGGCAAGCGGTGATATAAATAGAATCATGCGCTCGTGGTCCAATTGGATAGGGCAAGAGTCTTCTAAACTCTTCGGTGCAGGTTCGAGTCCTGCCGGGCGCGCCATCTTCATGCCCTCGTAGCCCAACGGCAGGAGGCAGGAGACTTAAAATCTCTACAGTGTCGGTTCGAGTCCGACCGGGGGCACCAGTGGGAGTGGGTGTTGGTACACAGGGAGGCCTTATAAACCTTCTAGCGCCAGATTAGCGTTCTCGACAAGGTTCGAATCCTTGCACTCCTACCATCATCATAAGGATATATCATGGAACTCGTTATCTCTCTCATCGTAATCGGTCTGTTCGCTTGGCTTGGTGCCGAGATGGCAAAGACTCGTCACCGTAATACCACTGTCTGGGCTATCGTATGTGCCCTCACTGGCATCTTCGGTGTGATCGTCTTGGCCCTCATCGGTAAAGCTGACTGATGGATCTGAAGGCCTATTTCGATGAGAACTATGGCACTTGTGCTATGGATCATTGTATCTGTTTGAAGAACGGATGGATAGGCACAGGATGTTATAGCTGGAAACCCTTCGGTGTTTCTACATGGGAAGAGCTCAAAGAAGCTCAGAAGAAAATCGCTCCTGTAGCTCAGCGGTTAGAGCTGGGCGCTCATAACGCCTAGGTCCGGGGTTCGAATCCCTGCGGGAGCACCACAGTATAAATACTCAAGAACAATAACAAAGGATGAGTATCATGGATCAACTTGCTGAATCGTTGAAGGTTCTACTTGGAACAGTGTATGGGCTTTCGATCAAAGCTCAGAACTATCATTGGAACGTGACTGGGCCAAACTTCGCACAGTACCACGAATACTTTGGTGACTTCTACGAAGAGGTTGGTGGTTCTATTGACAGTATCGCAGAACTGATTCGTGTGGTTGGATCATTTGCTCCTGGATCGTTGTCTCGCTTTCGTGAGCTGAGCCGAGTCGAGGATGAGCTCATGATTCCAGAACCATCACTAATGTTCGCTCGTCTTGCCCGTGACAATGATCTCGTGATCGCTCTCTTGTACGAAGTTCGTACAGTTGCAGAGCAGCTAGGCCAGAATGGTGTGGTCAACTTCATCGAAGATCGCATCACCGCCCACGAGAAACATCGCTGGATGCTCAAAGCGTTCATCTAAAAATTTTTCGGAAAAGCGCACTTTTTTGTTGACATCTTCCGAAACCAGTGTATAAATAGACTTAACAAGCAAATCAACAAGGAACTACCCTTAATGAAACCCACTAGCGCATCAACCCTAAAGCATAAGCATGTCCCATGCTATCGCTTTACTATGCGCGGTGAACAGCTTAATATTATGAACACGAGGGGGTACGTCAGCTAACAAGCATACGTACATGGTTCAAGAAAACCAACCCCTCCAGACGAAAGTCTCGGAGGGGTTTTCTATTCGGGCTGCTGTTCGGAACTGGTTACGGGGCCGATTGCAAATCGGTGTATGAAGGTTCGAGTCCTTCGCAGCCCTCCAAAATAACGGTTGACATTCGTGTCGATCTAGTATAGAAGAAAAACTTGGGATCGAAGAGATCGTATCAATCATCCCCGCTCATTGAAAATTTAAGCTTTGTTCCTAGGGATGCCCGATGATGGAACTGGAAACAGAGGATTCTGTTTTCATATGCACTCGGCCGCAACAGGTCTTGATGGGTTCATGCTCTCATGAACAAAGTAAGGTGAAAGTCCTTACCCGAGTGCAGTTGAAAACGGGATCGAAAATAACGGTTGACATCACCAAAAGATGGTGGTAGAAGTTAATCATGAAACAGAGACTGATACACTCGGGTAACCTGAGTTACCTCAACAAAGTTCATCGCGGTTACGGTACGCACCGGTACTGGATGAAGTTACTGAAACAATGGTCCGATGGTAAGATTACCGTCGAGTTCATGGAGAAGGAAGATGAAACGAAAACATAAGGATCTGCCGAAGGCGCGTAATCCATACGTCCTTCATCTTTCCAAACGCCCTTCAGGTGCACATGGGAAGACTAAGAAAGCTCAACGCCGTGACGACAAGATGGCGCTGAGACAGGAATGGGCCGGTAGCTGAGGTGGTTTTAGCACCCGACTTTTAATCGGAGTACGTGGGTTCGAGTCCCACTCGGCCCTCCATTACTTTGACGATACACTGTTGCTTTTGCTTGAGAAGCGAAAGTGTCTTGGCTGAAAGAGATAGTGTATCTTCAAAATAATGGTTGACATTCCTGTATGACTGGTTTAGATAATATCTGTAACCAAAGAGGAACGACACTATGACCATGTCCATTCAACTTGACCTCGCCTTCGAAGACACCATCAACGAACTCTATGATCTTTTCGCTAACACCGACATTGAGTTCAAGGTCCTCATCGAGGAAGGTCCGGGTGGTGGTTGGCCGGTCTGCGAATTGACTTCTGACGAGTCTACTCTTCGTAACTGGCTCCTTGAAAACTACTGCGGTCCTGAGGACGTTGAGTTTTACATGGGTCTTGAGGACTAAAAGAATACGGACCGGTAGCTGAGGTGGTTTTAGCGGCGGGCTCTTAATCCGCGTCAACATGGGTTCGATTCCCATCCGGTACACCAAGACTATCCTGATGTAGTGATAATGGTAGCACACTGAGCTGTGGACTCAGTAGAGTTGGATCGTAACCAACCGTCAGGACCAAGAATGTTGGGAAGTAGTTCAGCGGTAGAATAACTGACTTTGAATCAGGAGGCCGGTGGTTCGAATCCACCCTTCCCAGCCAATACTTTTGCCCCTTCGTCTATGCCGGTAGGACGCCTGTCTCTGAAACAGGAAACCGTGGTTCGAGTCCACGAGGGGCAGCCAAACTAAAGTGTGTTTTGCTCGGTCGTGACAGAGTGGTAATGTGCCCGGCTGTTAACCGGAGACCCAAGAGGCGCTGGTTCGATCCCAGCCGACCGAGCAAAACACATTCACGGTACTGCTAAGAGCGCTTCTCAGCAGCTAAGTCGCCCGTCTGCGCTTGCGGGTAGAGCCAAACACTTATCTGGGTGTGATGTAATGGTAGCACGGCGGCCTTGGAAGCTTCCGGCGGAGGTTCGATTCCTCCCACCCAGACCAAAATAATGTGGATGTAGCTCAGTTGGTAGAGCACTCGCCTGAAGAGCCTGGTGTCGGGGGTTCGATTCCCTCCATCCACACCACTTAATGCCCGTCTGGTGTAATCCAGGTGTGTCACGGGAGTCTGAAAAACTCCAGGTTGCGGTTCGAGTCCGCGGGCGGGCACCATACTTCTTTGGAGACACGTTGGTCGATTGGCTTAGGCAGTGGACTGCAACGCCACTTAGACGGGTTCGATTCCCGTACGTGTCTCCCAAGCAGTATGAAAATAGTTGTTGACATTCGTCTTCAACTGTTGTAGAAGTAGATTAACATGTTCCTATAGCTCAAAGGTAGAGCACTCGCCTGATAAGCGAGAGACCAAGGATCGTTACCTTGTAGGAACACCATGGGAGATGCAATAAGGATAGGCGGTCCTATCGGGTGGCTGTA
>JACCEC011094814.1_pt1 | contig 68127 bp, 63 predicted proteins | sample 7450121 | NCBI WGS metagenome assembly JACCEC01 (sample SAMN15323455, study PRJNA562643) | freshwater metagenome | isolation source: river surface water | place: USA:Blue River Watershed | collected 2017-08-18
AAACCCAAACATAACTTGGGAAATTGTACGAGCAAATGTTAATAGAGACTGGGATTATATGGGTCTCAGTAAAAATCCAAATATCACTTGGGAAATTGTAGAAGCAAACCCATTTCCTGATCCGAATGACGATGAAAATACTTGGCACTTTGGGTTATTAAGTGAAAACCCTAATATCACTTGGGAAATTGTTGAGCAACATCCAGAGCATGAGGAAGATAATTATGAAGGAGATGATTTTATTGGCGCAGAGATACAATCTTGGAATTATGATGCTTTAAGTGAAAATCCCAGTATTACTTGGGATATTGTTCTTCGTAATTTGGAGAGACCTTGGGATTTTCCATACTTGAATTTAAAAAAAGACCGCGAAAAATATATTATGTTTTGTCTCAACAAAGACCGTTACAATACAAGAAAAGCTCTGATGCCAATAACTAAGGAAGAGTTAAATACTGGTGAACCAACTGAAGACCCTAAACAAAATTTACAGCGAGAGACAGTAAATAAAGTTTTTGGAAATCCAGATATTATGAGAAATATAATGCCAAACCTAGGTGGGCGTAAAAAGCAAGGGAAAAAAACAACAAAAAGAAAAAACAATAAAAAATCAAGAAAAAGTAAAAAATCAAGAAGACATATGTAGTGATTTCAATATGGGTAAAGGTGCGTTTTTTGGCAGTGAGTAAAAATATAAAAAATAGGTATAAAAATATTATTCGTTTATATTATAAATGAATGATATTTTGAAGTGTTTTAAAAAGGGTCATGACAACTACTTGAATCAATTTATATTGCCCAAATCTAGCGAAATTATTGAACAAGTAGAATATATACTTGACTTGAAACACACCGATGTTTACGAAAAATGCGACGTTGTTAGAAAAACATATCTAGACGAACTTGCCAAAAATGGTTATAAAGATTTGAAACCCGAGGATGTATATGATTTTTTTCCAGTAAATGTTTGTGAAAACACATCGCTATTAGGAAACTACGTTTCTAATTTACCCTATTGTAAATATTTAGAAAAGGGTTCCAACGATGGGGAGTTAATGATTAAATTAGATGGTGGGTCTAAAAATATTGAACTAAACTTAGTAAGCAGAATTTTACGAGAAAAAATTTCGTTTAAAAATATTATTATTGTATTTAATGTGAATAGATATGAAACATTAAATTTCCTTGAACTGTCTCACATTGTTTATAACGGAATAAATGTTTATGAATATAACCCTATGTGGCAAGAGTTGGTGCAAAGTGGTTTTACTGAACTGACGTTATTGTTATCCATAGAACACGCAATATGGCATTTAATAGTGTCACATATTATTTATGTATCTAAAAGGTCTCTTTACTTTACTGAAATTCTTAAAATTTTTAATATGGCCGATAAAAATGTATTTAGAAAGTCACTTGAAGTACAAAAATTATTATTTGGAACACCTTTTATATTCAAACAAGTACTAAATGATAATGAAGACTTTAAAAAATACTTAGTTAATAAAGTATCACACTTTATTGATAATTTTAATATAGATACCGTTTTTAATGACTACTTTAACATAAATAATTCTGACCCTACTTTGAACTGGATGCCCGGAATGAAATCCAATATTCGTATTATTAAAGATTTTGTGGATATAGTTGTATCCAAAAAAGATTTAAAAAAAGAAAATTCACGGTTTTCAAAATACTTGTCAAGAAAATACAATGATTTAAAGTTGAATAATACACCCACGATTAAAAAATTTTTGCAAATTTTATTTGTCGTTGGTAGTGCGTTTCACTCTACCACTTTTGAATTCACGAAAATCATAATGACGGATGCTTTTTTCAATGAAAAATTGGACAAGATTTTTTACAATATTTCTTTACAAACAATCGTAACAAATATTGATACTGTTTTTGGGGATGTTGAATTGTATAAAGGAACTGTTTACAAAGAAGAAGTGGAATATTTACACGAGTCTTTGGAAACCAATAGAAAAAATATGCAAGAACATTTTGAGAAAGATAGTCGTTGTGGATGTCACAACACGATTTATACCACCCAACAAAATATGTTGAAGAAATTTTCCACCAATACATTTACCACTTATGTTTAGTTTTACGCATTCGTTGTTTTCTTTTTTTATTTGTTTTTATTTTTTTATTTATTTTTCTTCTATTACCACCAACTCTATTGTCTTCGTTAATTCCTAGTTGATTTCTAATCTGTAATGCGTTAAAACGTTCTTTTGCAGCAACTAATTCTGGATTGGAGTCCATTCTATCTGGACTATAATATAATGGTTCTAAATCTGTCTTTTTAAACTTGTAAAAGTTTTGAAATACACTCGGCAGGCTATCGACATATTCTATAACTATCAAATTTCCGAGTGGTAAAAGAATGTGTTCTTTGTCTTGAACTACATTAATTATTTGATCTTCGTTATTAATCCTATTATTATCAATTTCATTATTTAATTTGGGAAAAAAACCCTGAAACTGTTTTGTAACAAACTCTTTTGGTATTGCCTCAAACTCTTCTTTTGACATTGACTCAAAAAAATGAGAGTTATAAATTTCATCATATTTGTATGCTGCTTGATATAACATATATTGTTTGTATTTTTTCCTTCCATCAATATGACCATAAAAACACTTTAATTCTCCGTATAAATCAAATTCACTATTCATAACTAATGACCTATAAAAAGATAGTAAATCACCTACATAATTATTTCTAGCTAAAATTAGTGAATAACTCATATTTTAATATATATAAGTCTATATTATATATTAAAATATTCTAAATATTCTAAATAATTTTTATTCTTTTGCAACATTATCTATCAACTCATCACGGTTAACAATTTCTTCTACCACTTCGGCGGGTTTGTCTTCTACAACAGAAGAATTGGTACTAGTAGTTTCTTCCACTATTCCACCTATAGTTTTTCTAGTTTTTTTTCCATACTTTACTTTCCTACCACGTGTTCTATATTTTTTTCCAAATTTTTTTCCGTGTTTTCTATTTTCTCCAGATTCGTTGCGAATGGTAAATAAAGTCCATGGTTGACTTGGTCTATCGTGTAAATATGGTTTTTGTTCTTCCCAAATACGATTCTTCTTTATAAATTCTTCCACAATAAAAGGCGTTCCACAAGAACTACCCCAACGTGCCATAAATGACATATTTTTTACCATTTCACTGTCAGCAACAATACCATCTACAGCACCTCTTGGTGCGAATGGTTTAGGTCTGCTTGGGTCTGACATATATTTTCGTGCATCTAATTCATAATGAGAACATACAGTTCTTGAACAAGGGTTGTTTTCTTTTTTCAAATAAGTGTCATAATGGTCAGCAATGTATTGCATCGCTAAGTTGGCATCTAATTTGCCTTTACTTTCATCCATCAAGTCAGCAAGACGAACTTTACGTGCACCTTGGTGACGACGTAAGTCATCGTAACCAGTGTTGTGACATTCCATACAACGAATACGTGGGTCGTAAGGTGCATTAAAACCAATAAAGTATCCATTCTTGGTTTTTTCTACATTCTTGTATTTTAATCCTAATTCAATGCGCATAATTTCGTTGGTGTTAATGTCACCAAATAACCAAGAGTTTGCATAATCCCCAGAATTTCCCTCCCACAACATTTCATCACATTCATCCAAAGTTTTCGCATACTGCATTGCTTTACGAATTCTACAAGCAACAGTGAAGTTATTTTCATAGGGGAAAAAACCACCAATAGTAGTTTCAGTACAAACAATTCCAGCGCTAGTTACATAAAAGTCCATACCACTCCATATCCAACATGCGCAAGATTGCATTAAAATACGATTGCCATTGGTTGGGTTCACGTCTAAAATCACATTGGCATATTGACCGTCAATAAAAGTACAAAAAGAATTATGTGCCAACACAAATTTTCCGTCTTTAGTATAGTCACCTACAGCAATAAATGCACTGCACCTATCTTGTGCACCACCACCTTCTCTTCCAGCAGAAGCGCCTAAGGCTTTACCTTCTTCTGAATTGGCAAACCAAGAACCAGTTAAAGTGTAAAAATTATTCCAAGCAATAATTTCATCTACACTTGTTTTTACACCAGCTTCGTTGCAACCATCAGCCATTCCTTCCATTTCTTCATAAAATTCTTTAAAGTTTTTCTTAATAGTGTCTTTTAGATGATTTTTTGCGGCTTCTATAAAAAAATCCCATTTAATTCCAAAATCGTTATAAACTGTGAAGTTCAACATTTCTTGGATTTTTTTAAATTCTTCAGAAAGTAAATAACCGTTGGCGCGTCCTCGTTCCTTAGGTTCACCCCAAATGGATACATACTTCCAACCATTTTTTTCGTAGTAAATACCATTTTTTGTTGTTTTCATATTATTTTCAGTTGGCATATAATATGAAATAATATTATTTTATTTTTATTTATTTAAATTTAATTTATAAAGATAGTCTACTCTTTTTTTTAATAATTAATAATTTTTTTTACTAAATCCTTCCTTTGCAATACATTTTTTATTAGTATCACTTTCCTCTTTAGTTGAGTCAAAATCTGGATTCATCATCATTCCATCTCCACAGTCACCGTCTTCAAAACCCTCATAACTTGAACCTCCCATCATTGAACCCATAATTAAAAACAGTAAAATAAATGGAATAATAACTAAGAACCAAGCAATTTCTTTGTGACCATCTTTGCACATCAAGTTAAGAACCCAAGTCCAGAATAATATATAAATTACATTTACTACAAATACCAAAAAGGTACTTGGAACACGAGTTGATAACATTCCTAAATTGTATCTCCTAGTATTTCCTAAATTTTGGATAACTGAAACAAAAAGACCCAACATTGACAAGACAAAATATAAAAATGCGGGGGTACATAACTCCTTTAACTTCTTTGGAAAAGCCATTGTTATAAAATATATAAATATTATTTTTATATTTTATTTAATTTTTATCATTTCAAACACTTATTTTTATAGTAGTTGATGTTTTACAGTTTCCAATATTTAGAAAACCATAAAAATATATAAAAAATCAATATCACACTCTTGTAAATTGGTCTTTAAATGGTAAAGGGTCAACTGGTGCGGGGTATCCATTCAACGCATTGTATGCACTTCCAAAACCATACGATATACTTCTACCCATATTTACTAAATCTTGTGGTAAAAGTCCACCACCTTTTTTAATATGTTTACGACGACCGCCTCCTTTTGCTAAATACTTTACATTATCTAGAGGAAAAATAGACCCATCTCTTTCGGAAGTAGATTGGGTTTGAACGTCTACTGGAGCTGGGTAACTATTCAACGCAAAATTATTTGTTTGTCCGTCCACACCACTTACTCCAGGCCATGTTGAAACAGCACCAGTCCATGCTGGACCAACTACTGCTGGGTCACTCCCACCCATTTTCATTCCACCCATAAGTGGCGCTGCTCCACAACCACAACTACCTCCTTTTTGAGAAGAACCACCACCAAAAGCAACCGCACCACAACTACAACCTCCTTTTTGAGGAAACCCGCCTCCTAAAGGAACCGCACCACAACCACAACCTCCTCCTTTTTGAGATTTTTTACCGCAAAAAAAACATTTGGAACGAGAACAACCTTTCATTTTCCACAATTTTTGTTTTCTAGTTTTCCTAGTTTGTTTTCTGGAGTTTTTACTTTTTCTATGTCTTGTTTTTCCCATTATATTATATATAAACAACATTATATTTTTATTCAATATCAACATGTGTCAATAAATGTCTACGACAACACATTTTTTTTAATCCTAAACTATCCATAACTTCACCTTCTGGTGTTTTTTCTTTATATTCTTTTGTTAAATACATCACTTTATCAACATCAATATCTTTATTTAATTTGAGTTTTCTTACTTCTTCAAGATAATAACGATACTTGTCTCCTAAAACCATACCACACGTAAAACACTTAACTGGAATAATCATTTTCTATACTATTATTATACAATAATTATTTTAATATATTTTGAAATCAATTTTTATTATTATTTATGAAATAGGTAAATCGTCAATCAATTTAATCATTCGTTTCACCCATTTTTTATCATTTTTCCAAAATTGGTGACCTCCGAAACTATTTGAATCTACAACTTCGTCCGTAGAAAAACGAATTGCGTCTACTTTATTTGCATAATTAATGTCTTTCATTACTCCTATAAAATTAAATCGTAACATTGCTCCAGTAAAAAATGTATCTTCTGGCATTCTATCTAATTTTTCTCCGTTTGGATGAAACCAAGTAATTCCGTTGTGAAAAACATAAGAAACATCATTTTTTAAAATTTGTATAAGCAATTCTTTTTTTCTAATACTAAAACCACCATTTGAATAGTATGGAATCATAATGTCTCTAGTTGTTCCCATATAGTAAGGAGCACCAATAAAGTCATACTTAATATAGTCTAAAAAGTTATTTTTAAATATTATACTATCTTCTTGGTACATAAATAATGTTTTTCCAGTAAATAAATCCCAAAATTTAAAATCATAAAAAAAATTATTATACTGGTTTATATTTATATTATCATATTCCATTTTAATAATTTTAATATTTGGAGAGATACAATCACAAAATTCTTTAATCGTTGCATAGTTCAAATTTCCACATATAATTGTGAATGACCAAAAATTTCCTAATTTTAAAATTGTATTACGAATTAAAAATTCAATATGAGGAAGGTTTCTAAACTCAATTAAAATTGCTTCATAGTCTAAATTCACTTGAATATCTGTTTGTAAATTTACTTTTCTTATTTTTGGAATATTTTTATAACAAATATATCTAAATTTATTATGTTCACTATCAGTGAAACCTTGGGACTTTAAAAATTCTTCATAAGTTTCAGAAAAATCACAAATCATTGTTATAATTTGTAATAGTGATTTATTTTTATATTGTAAAACAATCGCAAAATATTTACGCATGTACACAATGAATTAAATAGTTCAAAGGTTAGAGAAAAAACAAAAAAATTAAATACTGTAGTAAAATGCATAAAACAATATTTTCATGACAAGTTTCATTTTTTTTACTGAAGTAAGTTTATTAAAATGAAATAACCTATTCAAGTCGCAAACTCTTCTGTAAGGTCTAAAAAAATCATAATAATATTTTAAATACGTGTAATGTGTTATTATGTCATTGTCCAAACGACTCGCATTAATTATATCACATATCTTATCTAATTTATACTTGTTTTTGTTTTGTAAAACTAATAAATTTGTTTTGTTGAGTAGAGGATTTAAGGTAAAAAAATGTGAATATATCAAGTATACTTGAAGTTGAAACAACAAATAATTGATATAAAGTAAATATATACTCATATTGTTTAATAATTATAAAAATAAAACAATATAATTTTATATTTTATTTCACATTTTATTTCATATTTACACATTTTTTAACTCCATAGTGATAATATTTATCTTTACTACAACACTTATTATATTTGTCGTTTATATATTGACCTTTTGGGCAAGCACCTTCATGTTGAACAACACAAGTATTTTTACTAGGAGAATACCATTTTTGCATTGAACAACATTTATTAAACTCTTGATTTAAATATTGACTTTCTGGACACACACCGTAAAAACCTTCTATCTTGCTTGTTTTTTCAAACATTATATTCAAAAAATAAAAAATAAGTAAAAAAATACACGCAAAAAAAACGGTTTTGATAAAAAAGTTGTTATTTTTAGGTAACTTCATATTTTTTGTTTTTTATATTATACAAATATTTTTTACACAGAAACTTCTAAATAAAACCCCTCACTTGTTTTTACTTTTTTATGTGTAACCTTTTTTACGCTTTTCTTAACAGTCTTGGTTTCTAACGAGGTCACCATGGAATCTTTATTACTGGTGTCATGCATTTTATCATGGCATTTTTCACATAAAGTTACTAAATTCGCTACTTTATTTTTATGGAACGGTGCCAGATTTTTAATTTTAATAATTCCATCTTCATCCGCATCGGCTTGATGTTGTAAATGATGAACTTCTTCACCCATCTCTTCCTTACACATTTCACATATACCCACAATTTTTTTTGAATTATAATGAGATGTTTTCAGAGATAAAATACTTCCCGATTTAGGATGATATTTCATACGAATACTATGGGCCAACTCAAGAAACGACTCGGGCAAGTTGAGCGACTTACATACTTCTAATCCATACATATTGTCTCCCGGACCTTCGCGCAACTTGCGGTCATAAACAAGTACCCCTTTCTCTCGGTCAAATATTACTGCCATATGTTTTAAAACCACCCCAGTAAGTTGACGTATTTCTTCATAGTGAATAATTTCGTGTAAATGTGTGGCAAAAATAAACGTACTTTTTTTATCGTGCAACTGCCTTATTCCGGCCACAAAAATACTAGTTGCTGAAATACTTTCTGTACCGGAACATAATTCGTCTCCAAGAATCAAACTTTTTTCATCTGCAAGACGTAAAATGGTTCTTAGTTCTGACATTTCCACTGCAAATGTTGAGAGACCCTTGAATATATTGTCATTTCCCAGTATTCTAGTAAAAATATATTTATACGGAAAATATTCAAACGAAGAACAAGGAACATATAATCCGGCTTGTGCCATTATAACCGCAATACCAATCGCACGAATAAAACTTGTTTTTCCTACGGCATTTGTTCCATATAGTAAAATTCCAGAATTACCATTCGGTTCACCAAGCGCCAAATCATTTGCCACATAGATTTCATTTTGTTGTAAATGTTCTATTAAACAGTGACGTAAGTCTTGGGAATTTACAAAAGATTTGTCAGATTCAACTATAGAAGGTTTACAATAGTTGTATTTTTTTGCAATATATGCCTTAGTATAAGAAACATCTGCCAAAGTAATAAAATCAATAAGTGTGTTAATTTTTTCCAAATACTGTTGCTCAAATTTATCTAAAATGGACAAGTATATTTTAGTAATAATATCTTTCATTTGTATTTTGATGGATGAAATGTTCTTACACAACTCTTGAATGAGAGAAGAAGTAATAGAGTCATTATTTGCCGTTTGAGTAATAAATGCTAAATCGGGTTTGAACTCAAATGATTTGGTTTGGTTGTCAAAAGAAGATACATATTCTAACTGAACTGACTTTTTGTCTTTTAAAAAACTTTCTTTCAAAATGTTGCATCTACGTTTGGTTGCAACAAGACTAAAACTATTTTTTTCGGTTTCGTGAATCTTAACATATTCGGTTGATGCATTTGCCTTGGAACTTTTTTCATATTTCATAATAGACTTGTTTAAAAAAACACGTATTGCTTCCAGTTTATCATTAGATTCAAGTAATGTTTCGTTTCTCTCGTCAAGTTCTTTATCAATGCCTTTTTTGATAAAATTTATTTCAAACTGCATTGTAGTTTCAATCTCTTCGCACAACAAAACATTTACATTTGATTCAATAAACTCGTAAATTTCTTTACAAAAAACTGCAACTTGAGAGAATTCCGATATATTTTTTTGTAAATATTCCACGAAAACATTATCACAACAAATTTGAGAGAAAATTTCGGTTTGTATCACTTTCAAATTTTTATAAAATTGAACTAACGATTTAGGTGATAATTTTTTCATTATAATTTGCCGTACTAGTTTTGAAATGTCCTTGATAAATGCTAATTTATTTTTCAAAAAGTCATAGTCACCTATCCTTTCTAATAAATGTTCAGTAATATCATACTCATTTGTTAAAAAATCTATATCTGTTGTAGGATTCAACAAATGGTAAGAAAATTTTCTTTTTCCCATTGGGGTAATACATAGATTCAACAACTTCTCAACGGATGAATATTTCCCACGGTAGTTATCATCATCAATAATATTCAATTGTTTCAGAGAATGATTTGCTAAAATAAGTCGGTCACTGCAATTTTCAAATTTCGGTTCACTTATTTTATTTACTAAATTAGGGTTATGTTGATAAATAAAATCAAGAAGAAAACAAAATGCTTGAGTTGCGACAGAGTTTTGGTAAAAATTTTGGTAGAAAGAATCAAAATCGTCAATCTTATAAAATTTAGTTAGTAACTCTTTTTGGTATATTTGTTTCTCACAGTTTAGAACCCGTTTCACTTTCTCTCCTCCATTAGGGTCATCTACACAAATTTTATGTATTGATTTGGATTCAATGTTACCATAATTAATAACATCGTCCATTTCTTTTTCAGAAATATTACCAATTAAAATAACTTCGCTGGGGTTATAAATAGAAATAAAACGCTCTAGTTCATCAAATGTGGTTGGATTACGAATATATGTTTCGTTGAATTCAAAAATAGATGTTTTACCAGTATATACATCAATGTTGGCAAGTCCTACGTAAATAAGTTGATTTCCTCCAAGGTTTCTCTCTTTACTCTTGTTTTTAAAAGTGGAATAATGGTTTAAATATTGAGATTCAACTAAATTTATCCATATACAAGTAGTGTTGTTTGTTATTTGAGATGATGGAGAAGAGTCAAGAGAGAAATAAGTGCCCGGTGAATATATTCCAGCTAAACTTCTCGTAGTATTTTTAGTTTGTTCGTCTTGTGTATAAACTACAACTGTGAAACCGGATTCTTGTAGTTTTTTCAAGTATTTATCAATCATATAATGAGAGAAACCCGCCATAACAACAGAGTCCGCGCCTACACATATTTTTTTATCGGCAATATTTAGGTCGCAAATTCTTGAAAAATCATTAATTTCGCTACCAAATGTTTTAGCGTTCGTTTTGTCTTCTAATCCGTATACTTCAAAAAAAGCGCCAACTTGCATCAACACCACCGTTTTTTTTCCGTATTCATTTTTATATTTTTTGGTTAGTTCAAAATATTCTTTTACGAGTGCCATTTGTAATGAGAGAAAGTAGTCTAGTTATATTATTGTTCTCTCTTTAATCTTGTTTTATAAATGTAAAGTTGTTAGAAAACATATTAAATAAATACTGTTTATTTATATAAGTCCATAAGAATGAATACAAGAACTGCATATCTTTTAACAACAAATGAACAGTCAGAAAGATGTATTTTTTCAAAAAGTGTATTAGATAAAATTGGTTTCAATGTTCAAATTGTTAATGCAATTCCTCATGAAAGTCCTTTAATGTCAAATAAAATAAGTTTGCAATATATATACAGTATAATAGAAAATTCAGACTATGAGGGGTTTCAATATGTATTTGAAGATGATATAAATGTGTTGGATGATATAACTCTTGATGAAATAATTGAGTATGAAAAAATTTCAAAACTATTTTTTTATTTAGGAATTTGTGAGGAAGGACCACTGTTGGGTTTTAAAACAGATATTAAAATATATGGTCACGATGTTTATTATAAACAAGGTTTATGTTATGGATTACACGCAATTGGTATTTCAAAATATGGCGCTAAGGATTTTTTAGAGTTCTCAAGAAGAGCAGAGTACCGTATTTTAAATATGATGGATGTAGTAATGTATCATTATTGTGCAACTCATCCAGCGTATGTAGTTAGATATGATTTAGAAAGTTATATAAAGGGACACAAAGGGATAATATTCCAAGACAGAGAAAAATTTGCTCCAACAATAATTCAATAAAAATAAAATATTATATTTAGAAAATATATAAACAATGAGTAAAGGTTTAAATACTTGGTTTGACAACTTTGGAACAGTTCCAGAAGAAGTACCCGTAGCAATGAAAGCAGCAGTGCAAAATGGTGGTTCGCGACGTAGAGGAAGAAGAGGTTCCCGCAAGTCTAAGCGAAGAGGAGGAACCCGAAGAAGAAGACGCACAAGAAAATATTAATTATTTTCTTGAATGTAACAACATAATTGTATAATAAGTATTTCACTTCAATACTTATTATAATTTAACTATTCCTTTGTTTCATTCATTAAATTATGTAACAAAATGTCTTTGTTTTGATTGGTTACTTCGCCAGTAAGCATTGCAGATTCGTATGTTTTTCGCAAAACATTATTTGGTGCGTTACTTCCTATTTTCAATAATCCATGTTCAACTAAATATTTTTTTACATCATTGATAGGTTTTTTTTTAAGTTCTTTATGTGCATCAATAATTTGTTTTCGTGTTTTATTATTCTTAATTAGTATTCCAACTTTTCTATGAAGATTATTTTTACCAAGTGTATATTTTCTACGTATTGTTTTTTTAATTGTTCTTTTAATAGGGTCATTTTCTTCAGCAACTTGGATTTTTTCATTATTTACAGTATTTTCTATTTTTTTATTTACGTTTTCACCACCTATAATAGTTTCAAGTGGTGGTGCATTTGCTACTGCGTATGTAGGTAAATTTAACGGTTCTTTATTTTTTAATTTATTTTGTTCTTGTTCTTTTAATTTTTTTCTTAATAACTCTAATTTTTTTTCACGGTCAGTTTTAACTATATCAACATTAACAGACGATGGTGATGGTTGTAAAAATTGTTGTGAGGGTTGTGTTGAGTCAGTAGAATAGTTTACATTCAAAATATTTGTTTTCACAGTGTTTTCATTTGAATTATGATTTTTAACTGTATGATTCCATTGTCTAAATGTTGGTTTGGTACCACCTTTTAAACACCCATAGGGAACATTATCATCACTTGGTCTTGTAGTGTTGCTCTCCGTAGACCAAACATTAACAGAGGGTTTATTTAGATGAACTGTTGGACTATTTACTTCAGGCGGTTTAATGATAACGGGTTCTTTTAATTCGTCTGGAAGTTCTAACTCAACATGAGGCGGTGATAAAATATCATATGTATTTGAATAATTTGGGTTTTTTACAGTCTTGTTTTGAATTTTCTTTTCATATTTCTTTTTTTCATTATCTTCTTTTTGTTTTTTAGATAATAGTGTCAAGTAATTCATTGACTCGTATAACTCATCTTGTTCTGCTGGTGTATTTGTAACATTTATCTTTGTTTTTTCATCTGTTGTTTTTACTGAAACGTCTAAATTATTTTTTTCTTTATTTTTATGTTCTTTAATACGATTTAAAAATTGTTTTTTTAACGAACTCTCATTCAAAGTAATTGGTATATTCGGTTTGGGTTTTTTTTCCCGATTTTTTCTTGTTTTATCTGAAGGAGAAAATCCGGATTTGAATAACTCGGGATTTATTTTAATTGTTTTTTTTGTTTTATCTGACATTAATAGTATCTAATATTATTTACATTGTAATTTTACGAAAACAAAATTAGACATAAATACTCATTAACATTTTATTTATACTTTCACTTTCTTTTCTACTTTTAACTTCATCGTTTTTCAAAAACATTTCAAACCCTTTTTCTAAATCAGCAAAAATTATTTTTTTTCTATCACTCTCTGGTTTGGAAAATATACGTCTTCCATGCGCTACCTTTATTTTTGAAAACATTGTTTCAATATCTCTACCAAAAAATTTAAAATATATCATATTTTTTTCAAACCATTCAGAATTTATTTTTGAGTTTTCTTCAACTGTCCAACCAGAGTCTTTTACTTTTTTTAAAAATATTTTAAACAAATCATCTGGTTTGTAGTTTTCTGTTTTAAATCTCCAAGTAAATCTAGACTCTAATCCTTGATTGTAACTAAAAAAACAATCCTTTAACTCAGATTCATAACCAGCTATAATTACCATCAAGTCATCCTTATGGTCACTTAATGCTTCACATAGTGTGTCAATACATTCCTTGGAAAAACTATCTCGTTTTTCTATATTTCCAAGTGAATATGCTTCATCAATAAATAACACGCCTCCAATACATTCATTTATAACATCTTTTGTTTTCATTGCAGTTTGCCCAAGATAACCAGCAACTAAATCACTACGCGTTACTTTTTTGAATATACCTTTTTTCAAAATACCCAAGTTACAAAAAATTCTTCCAATAATTTTTGCAATTTCAGTTTTACCAGTGCCGGGTGGTCCGTAAATAACAGTGTGCATAAAATCGCCATTTGATGAAGTATTATGTAAATCTTGTATATAATAGAGTAGTTGGTCAACTACATTTTCTTTCATTTCTTTCATTCCAATCATATTGTTCATTTCATCCAACTCGGTTTTTATTTTATGTAATGAATTCATGTTTATGTTATATTCAACTTCATCACTCAATGGATATTTTTCAATTAAGTCAATCAAGTCTTTAATATTATTTACAGTCGCATTAATTTCTACTTTTTTCCTTAAAATAATAGGACTCTTTGTTAGTGTTTTTTTCCTTTTGTTATTGTTTTTTTCTTTTGTAGTGTCCTTGGTAAAGTTACCTATATTCGTTACAACTTTATCAAAACAAGACGACATTGTAGACGAATATACACTTGTTGTATAAATTCCATTTGTATGAATCTTAGGTTTTGGTTGTTCCTTTTTAATTTGCGACTTTTTCTCAATTGCATCTAAAATTTCTTTGATAACTTGTTGTTCTTTTTCGTTCACTTGTTCGTCTGTTTCTTTAATTTCAACATAGTCATTATCATCTGTATTGTTATTTAATTTTTTACTATATAATTTGTATAAATCAGTTGCCTTATAATAAAAATCTTGATGGTTATCATAATTTTCATGTACTAATGAAACAAATTTATCAATTTCTTCTTTTATATTATCATTTACTATAACTGATGGTAGTGTTACTGACTTGTTGAATTTTTTATCTATTTTTTCTAGAAATGTATTATAATTAAATTTTGGTTTCATTTTCGGTAATTTACTTAAATAAATTATATTTATGTATTCTTTTACGATATATATTATTTTTATTTTTACATGTAACATTATGTAAAAAAAACAATTTAAAAATAAATTGAAATGATTAATAACCCACAAATGAATTCAACAATAAGCACCATGAATACTCCAACTCAAGAAAATTTTGAAAAAAGATCATCTTCTTTTGACTTAGAAAATGATCAATATATTGAAACTCCATGGACTATTATTGAATCTTATTTTAAGGGTCAGCATTTAGATAGATTAATTCGTCATCAACTTGAATCATATAATAACTTTGTTTCATACCAAATACAAAAAACAATAGAAATGTTCAATCCAGTAAAAATCGTATCTGAACAAGATTTTGATTCAAAAAGTGGAAAACATTCTCTTGAGATTTACGTGACATTTGAAAATTTCCATATTTATCGTCCTCAAATTCACGAGAATAATGGAGCTACAAAGTTGATGTTTCCCCAAGAAGCCAGACTAAGAAACTTTACTTATGCTTCTGCGATGACAATTGATATGAATATTAAATTTGTTGTTCGTAACGGAGAATTATTAGAAAATACACAAACATTTTATAAAACCCTACAAAAAATTCATATTGGAAAATTACCTATTATGTTGAAGTCTAGTATTTGTGTTTTGAATCAGTATAAACACGTTGATAATGTTCATACCGGAGAATGTAAATATGACGCTGGAGGATATTTTATTATTAATGGTTCAGAAAAAACTGTACTAGGACAAGAAAGAGCTGCTGAAAATAAAGTTTATTGTTTTAATGTTGAAAAAAATAATACAAAATATACTTGGATGGCTGAAGTAAAGTCTGTTCCAGATTTCAAATGCATTTCCCCAAAACAAATAAATATGATGGTTTCTTCTAAAAATAATGGATTTGGTTTTCCCTTGTTGTTGCAGTTGCCGCGTGTAAAACAACCGATTCCATTATTCATAGTGTTTCGTGCGCTTGGTATTATTTCTGATAGAGAGATTTGCGAAAAGATTTTACTTGATATTGAATGCGAAAAGTACAAGGAAATTTTACAAGGTTTACAAGCATCTATTATTGAGGCAAATGCGTATATGACACAAGAAGAGTGTATTAAATATATTACCAGTTATGTAATGTTTACCCCAATTAATATGGATAAAGAAACTGGTGCGCGTAAAAAATATGAATTTACAATGGATATTTTATCAAATGACTTGTTTCCTCATTGTACAACAAAAGAACAAAAAATATACTTTTTAGGTTATGCTGCAAATCGTTTATTGAAAACTAGTTTTGAGTGGTTACCTCAAGATGACCGTGATTCGTATTTGAATAAACGTATTGACTTAACTGGTGCGTTGTTGAATAATTTATTCAGAAACTACTTCAACAAACTGGTAAAAGATATGGAAAAACAAGTCATCAAAGAAATAAACACCGGATCTTGGCGTTCAACTGACGACTATCAAAGTATTATTAATATGACCAATATATATAAGATTATTAAATCAACTACGATTGAAAATGGTATCAAAAGAGCACTATCTACCGGTGATTTTGGTATTAAACACGTGAATAGTAATAAAGTAGGTGTTGCTCAAGTCTTGAATCGTTTGACTTATGTTTCCAGTTTGAGTCACGCCAGAAGAATTTCTACACCAGTGGATAAAAGTGGTAAGTTAATCCCACCGCGCAAACTACATAATACATCTTGGGGGTTCTTGTGTCCAGCAGAAACTCCAGAGGGTCAGTCAGTTGGTGTTGTAAAAAATTTAAGTTATATGACTCACGTTACGATTCATTCTAATAGTTTGCCAATCTACGACTATGTACAACCACATATTATTCCAGTACAAAATTTGACACCTAAAGAAATGTTTAACAAAACTAAAGTATTTGTAAATGGTAACTGGATTGGAATTAGTGAAAACCCATTGGAATTGTATCAGAATTTAAAAGACAAAAAATATAAAGGCATTATCAATGTATATACTTCAGTTATATTTGATTACAAGTTCAATGAGATTCGTGTATGTAATGATGCCGGACGACTAACTCGTCCATTGTTACGTGTTCGCGATAATAATATACTTGTTACAAGCGAAGTCATTGATGGTATCAAAAGTGACAAACTAGGTTGGAATGATTTGATGACGAACTGCAACATTGAAGAGTCAATTATAGAATACATTGACCCAGAAGAACAAGCGTGGTCAATGTTAGCGATGAAACCTAAGGATTTGTTGAATACTGATTACGAAGGAAAAAACAAAGGAGATAATATTTTCAAATATACTCACTGCGAAATTCATCCAAGTACAATCTTTGGTGTATTAGCGTCGTGTATACCATTTCCAGAACATAACCAATCTCCTAGAAACACGTATCAGTGTGCGCAAGCAAAACAAGCAATGGGTGTTTATGTGACCAACTTTGATAATCGTATGGATAAAACAGCATATGTATTGAATACTCCGGCACGTCCATTAGTAGACACACGTATTATGGATATGATTAAAATTAATAATATTCCATCTGGGTTCAATGTAGTTGTTGCAATTATGACCCACACGGGTTATAATCAAGAGGATTCGTTATTGATTAACAAAGGGTCTATTGACAGAGGATTATTCCAAGCAACAATTTATCATACTGAAAAAGATGAAGACAAACAAAAAATTAATGGTGATGAAGAAATTCGCTGCAAACCAGACCCCACCAAAACGAAAGGAATGAAATTTGCGAATTACAATAAAGTCAATAACCGTGGGGTCATTCCAGAAAATACACTGGTAGAAAATCGTGACGTAATTATTGCGAAAATCACACCTATTAAAGAAAATCGTAACGACCATACCAAGTTGATTAAATATGAAGACCAAAGTCGTATTCATAGAACAGATGAAGAGACGTATATAGATAAGAATTATATTGACCGTAACGGTGACGGTTATAATTTTGCGAAGGTGCGTCTAAGAACAGTGAGAAAACCAGTGATTGGTGACAAGTTTTCATCGCGTAGTGGACAAAAAGGTACAATTGGTAACATTATTCCAGAAGAAGATATGCCGTTTACTGCATCTGGTATTCGTCCAGATATTATTCTAAATCCTCACGCAATTCCATCTCGTATGACAATTGCACATTTGAAAGAAACTTTAATGACGAAAGTGTTGGTTCAACTAGGATTGTTTGGAGACGGAACAAGTTTCGGTGAACTAGATGTCAAAACAGTATGTGACGAATTGATTAAACTTGGATATGAAGGTCACGGAAACGAATTATTGCACAACGGGTTAACGGGAGAACAACATGAATGCAGTATCTTTATGGGTCCAATCTTCTACCAGAGATTGAAACATATGGTGAATGATAAACAACATTCGCGTTCTATTGGTCCAATGGTGAATTTGACGAGACAACCGGCAGAAGGTCGTAGTCGTGATGGTGGTCTTCGTTTTGGTGAGATGGAAAGAGATGCAATGATATCACACGGTGCATCACGTTTCACCAGAGGTCGTATGTATGATGCGTCAGATAAATACCACGTTTATTCTTGTAATAAATGTGGAATGATTGCAACATACAATGATGAAATGCATATTCATATTTGCAGAACTTGTGAAAATAGAGTGGACTTCTCCTATGTTGAAATACCTTATGCTTGTAAATTATTGTTCCAAGAATTAATGACAATGAATATTGCTCCAAGACTGATTACGAGTAGTTAAGTATCATAAAATTATAGGTGTAAAATAATATAAAGAATTTTTTTTACTACTAATAGTAAGTAGTAAAAAATAATGATAAACACAATTTTTTCTAAAATTAAAATGAGTGAAGTGTATCGTATGTTTGGATTTAAACCCTTTATTATTCAAGTACTGGATAATATTACAAATGCAAATAGTAAACAAATAATGATTATGGAAATACTTCGTCTGCATACTAAATTTTACGAAAATGTAGACTTTGATGATTTATTTATGAATAGACTAGATAGACTTCTAACCGTAGATAACTATGAAGAATTTGGAAGTTATTTAGAGATTTCAGCACAAGTTGTTACAGACTATGGAATAACCGAAGATATGTTGAGGCAAGTATTAATAAATTGGATTTATAGTGAACCTTTTTTTAAAAAACAAATTATAAATGAATTACCAACTGCAGAAGCAGAATTATCAGCACCTCCGATTGCATACGCGTCTTTTGTGTAAGTTTAAATACTATTTTATAAAAAAATTGATTTAAATCTCCAACTTTTTTCTAATGCATAAAAAGTATTTCAATTTAAATCAATTTACGAAAGAATGAATCTATTTATTCTATCTCTTTGTTTTCAAGAATGTGTAGAATGTATGTTTGACAAACACGTTTCTAAAATTTTATTAGAAGCAGTTCAAATGCTTTGTACGACTATTCAAATTGTGGACCCCGAAAATCCAGTCAAGGATAAAATCAAAATATATAAAATCGCACATAAAAATCACCCAGTAACTATTTGGATGCGAGCATCGTTAGATAATTATATTTGGACGCTAAATTTGGTTGAAGCAATGCACAACGAATGGAAATATCGTTATGACCATCCAGCCGAAAAAATGCACAAGTCATATGTAGTTGCACAATATTTGAGAAAATACGCACCAACTGCTGATAAGTTTCCCAATGTAGGACTAACACCTTTTGCTTTAGCAATGCCCAAAGAATGTAAAAGTGATGACCCAGTAGAGTCGTATCGTAAATATTATCAAACAGCAGATAAACAACGAATTGCTTCATGGAAAAAACGAGGAAAACCAGAATGGTATCATTTTACAAAACCAGATGACGAAGAATTTATCATTTATGTAAAAATAAAAAAAAATATAACCACCAAAAAAATGTAGTCACTAAAAATATAAAGAACACTGTTTCATTGTGTTTTTTATTTACGATTTTTACGCGACTTTTTACGGTAAGTCTTTCTAGTTTTTTTGTGTTTTTTAATTGACATTCTTCTCCTAGTATTCTTATTCATCTTTCTACCCCCAGTACTTGATGAACTAGCGTCACTTATTATAAAAAATATTTTATCGTGAAAACAACCAGTGTTACTGGAAACCCCCGATATTACTTTACCTTCACTTGTGGACAACTTATAAATAACAGAAAAATTATCGTCTTTATAAGTATTACCATTTTTTACAACTTGTGAGTTCATACGAACAACTTCTAAACTATCTATGGTTGCATTTTTTATTTTGTCAAGATGTTTTTTTAATACATAGTATTTATTAATAGTTTTTGTAGGGTACCCTCCAAGTGTTTGATACGTATCATTTGTAACTTTCATAGGAACAGCTTGTGTATACTCTTTTTCAATATACTTGACACTTTCTCCGATTTGTTTAACTTCTCCATTTTTATTTTGAGGAATGCAAGAAATTTCTACATTTTTATCATACGCGGGACCAAAAAAATTCATTATACATATAATGAATATTTTATTATAATAAACAGAAATTATTTTCTTCTTTTTGTTGAGCGACTTTTTCTCTTTTTGTGTCGGCGATGTCGTTTCGTAACGCCTTTGGCAGTTCCTTCAAGCGCTGCTTTTTTTTCTAGTCGTCTTTGTTTTAGAAATGCTTTTCGTTTTTCAGCTACTTCATCAAAGAGAGACATTCCAGTGTAATTTTCACCGTATCCGGGTTTGCCTTCAAAAACAGTTCCTTTAAAATTTGCACGTTCTAAACCGTGAACTCCTTCAAATGTTACACCTTCAAGGTCTGCACCTTCAAAATTAGCGCCATCTACAGTTCCCCATTGAATTTTAGAATTTTTAAGATTTGCCCCTTTTAAATTAGTGGTTAATAAATCCGCATTAAAAAATTGGGAGTCTTCCAAGTTAGATTTTTCAAAATTAACTTGATGCAAATTTGTGGTATGGAAAATAGAATGGTCTAAATCTTTTCTATTTTTGAATGCTTTTTTATTTTTTTTAAAGTCTGTAAAGGCAAAATTATTTCTTTTTTTTTTATCTATACCGTCGTCTTTATTTTCTGGTTTTAGATAATCATATATATCTGTGTGAACTTCTTTGTCCGACATATATTAATAAACGAAAATAATTAAAAAACAACTATTTTATTTGTGCACTTTTCTTGATTTTCTACGTCGTGTTCTTCGTTGTTTTCTCCGCTTATTTGTTTTACCGCCTTTTTTAGTTGGTTTCTTTTTTAGGGGAGGAGGTCTGCTCATTCCAAATGTGACTTTTTCGTATAACTCTGCAGACTTTTCATCTGGGATACCCGTTTCTCTCATTTTTCCCATAAATGTATCATATTCTCCGCTTTTAACATATCCTCTCATCTCGGTTGCTGACATAGCACCTTCTGGTCTTGGCAATGGTTCAACTTGATACGACATCACTTTATCACCTAAACTTTTTTCAATCCAACCGTAGTCAACTGCACGGTCTTGACCAACAATTAAATATGCGTGTGGTTTTACATAACCAAATTGAGTAAACAAAGCATTAAATGATTTTAAGATAGGATGTTTTCCGAATTCTTCTGGAGTGGGGTCGTCCATACAAACAATAACCACTTGTGTTTCATCAATTTTATCTGGAGGGAAACGACCTTCTCTCTTCATCTGTTGTTTTAAAGCATCAATCAATCCGGATAATATAAATTCTCTTTTTTCTTTACACTCTAATGGATTCTTTTCAGAATCAACACTGTGGGATAAAATAATTCCCACTTTATTTTCTCCGAATTGTATTGCGCGTTCAATCAAGTTTTTAACTAATCCCATATGACCCGGAGTAGGGGGATTCATACGACCTATAGTAAATATTATTGTATTGCTCATAAAATAAAATAATATTATAATTTTAAGATTGTGTGTTTTTCTCAGTTTCGGGGTCTATTTTGATTTTCTTCATTAGATTTTGAACGACCTTTTCAGAAAATACTGTTAATAAAATTAACAAGATAATTAATGTGACACCAACAGCAACGTGTGCAAGAGGAGTGTGTAATTTTAACATATCCATTATTTTGTGAGTAGTAAATCCTAAAAACATATTCGGTAAAATAATGGAATAAAATATCAAGAGAAGTCCAGTAACTACTCCGGTAGCATATCCATAAGTGATGGTATTTTTTCCAATGTTTAGTATAATTCCTAAATACGCAAGTAAATCTACTAAAATTTTATGAATATAGTCTTTTTTTGTACAAATTTTGTCTTTTAATTTTTGTTGTAATTTAGACGAATTTTTACCGAGCAAGGACCTATCAAAACAGACTTTGTAAAAATCTTTGAATTGACTATATCCAGATTCAGTTAATACAATTGCAGTTTCGTTTGAAAACGGCAGTATAATTGATAAAATATGAATAATATTTGATATATTTGATGACATTTTTACTTTATTTCTTATATTAAAGAGAGAAAATAATATATAAATATATAAATGAGTGAAAGTGAACAAAAAGAACCCAAAGTAATAGTTGCGCGTAAATATGAAACTGCTGATGAGTATTTAGCTAGAAAAAAAAAAGAAGATGCAGAGAGAAAAAAACTAGAATCGGCAGAAAGACGTAAAAAAACAATTCAAGAAAAACGTAATGCTCGTTTATCTCAAAGTGCGCCATATCAAGTTCCACCTTCCAAAATCCAGGCAAAATCATTGTCAAGAGACCAAGAGTTGGCACTATCTGGAATAAATGAAATGAATAACAGAAAAGAAATTGCCGATGTTAAAAGCGTATTAGAGATAACACCAAGTAAACAAGTTCCAGAAGGTGTGAATCCATTTCTTCCTACTCCGATGGAGGTAGGATTAATCAGAAGCGAAGAGAAAAAATATGTTGTTGATAAAGAAGATGGTATGCCTACCTATCCAGTTGCATTAGATTTTGATGTTGAAGAAGAAGTAGACTTTGATGAGTTAGATACAAACGAACAACTACCACCAAATATAAAAAGGATTGGAGGTATAAAGAGAAGAAAATCAAGGAAGTTAAGAAAGTCTTCTAAAAAGTCGCGCAAGTCAAAACGAAAAACAACACGTAAAGTGCGTCGTCATCGTCGTCGTCATTAAAACTTGTATATTTTTCTCATTATAATTGTAGTAAGTGTGAATAAAATACCACCCCACAAAGTGTCTATAATTACAATTTTATTGGTCCATTTTTTTAAAGTTGCTTTATTCGTGGTTTCGTATACTGCGTAGATGATAAATCCTAATAAAAACGCATCCAACAATGACTTCTTTTCTCTCAAAATGAAATAATTAATACCAAACGCTAAAGCAATATAACATAAAAATGCGGGAAATAAATTCAAAGATACGGGTGTTCCTTGAACGTCTAAAATTTGTTTGGAAAAAAAATCCTTGTTAACATAAAAATAAATAGAATCAAGGAACATTAAAATAAAAATGGTAGTAAGTATTTTTACCAACATATAATTATAATATATTATATTTTGATAATTTTATTAGTTTAGAAGATTTTTATATAGTTGATATATATATGCCAGGAACTCAAGCGTCTTTCAATACAAATCATAGTTTTACCGGAACTCTAACAAATTTTGTAAATATATACCCAGGAAGTAAATTAGGAGGAGGGTTACCCGGATTTATTCCCCAAGCGCTGATTACAACAAATAACAACAATGAGTTTGCCGAAACCCGTTTTACTTTAAAGAATGCGTGGAATACAAACAACGCCAGAAAAGTAAATAATCAACAATCAGTTACGAGTCCTTTTCGCGCAATCAATAACGCAGGTGATTTATTAGGTCGTCAATATTATTCTTGTGGAGGTCCTTGTCAAACATTCCAAAGTCGTCCTAATTTACATGGATTAAAAAAAGGTTTCGGACATATTCAAGACAACTGCGATGGTTCTGGAATTCCACCTTCTGCTTGTAATGTAAAATATGTTTATGATAGTTCGGACTATACTAGATATGCTAAACAAAAAGCAGTTAATAAAAATTATAACGACGCATCTTACGGTGGTGACCAAAGTTCAGCATCTCAAAGTGCTTGGAGAGCAATTAGAAGATTTTAAAATTATAGTTTGCTAATTTTTTATTATATATCATTAAGAATAATAATAGTATTTAAAATTTATTATTATTATTATTTTCGTCATTTATAATAAATGACAACGATTGCATACAAACAATATACGAATATTCCTTATATGAGTGGAGGATATGCAAGTGCCCCAGTGATTGGACCATTAAGTACAAGTCAAACTCCTTTAATGATGGAACGTCACAATTACGGTGCTTTGCCTGGAAAACATCCAAATCCTCCACAGTTTTATCCATCTGATGGTGCAAGTGAATTTTCAAATGCACGTCGTCAGTATTTAAGAACACGCACTACTGAAAATAATATGGGAGTCGGAACTCAAATGCACTCAAATCTTCCACCTAACACTACATACTCAGCAAATTTACAAAAAAGTTTTCTAGTATCACAGTCAACAAAATATAACGCTCCAAAATGTTCATCCATGTATACTTCTGCGCGCAAAAGTGCTGCTGTAGGTAAAAGTTCGTTTAAGCAAGGTTTACCAAACGATGCTTTTTTGACGTATAAAAATTACAATAGAAATGATGTTAAGACTGCATTGAAATTTGCTAGAGCTGGTGGTTGTGTTGCTCCTGCAAAAAAAGGGTCAATTTATAATACTAGTTTGTGTAATGGTAGAGTATGCGCTTGGGGTTCTTTAGTAAGTCAAACTTATTAATAACAAAGGATATCTATTTAATGAATTAAAAATATAAAAATAAAAAAAATTTTATGGAGTAAATATATAAATGAACAAGTACCTTGTTGAATTTTTAGGAACTTTATTTCTTGTTTTCGTTATTTTAGCAACTGGTAACTATTTAGCAATCGGCGCTGCTTTAGCAATTGCTGTATTACTTGGAGGTGCAATTTCTGGTGGTGCGTTTAACCCCGCCGTAGCAATTGTTTTACTCGTTTCTGGTAAAATTCCATCAAAAGATATTATTCCTTATATTGTTGCTGAAATTGCTGGTGCTTTAGCAGCATTCCAATTAGTAAAACTTGTTCTTAAAAAATAACTTTATAGTTAATTTGTAAATTATAATAAAAATATATAAGTCAAATTGTATTGTTTATTATATTAAATTTTCTTTTAATATAATATATGCCAAAAAAAAATTATAGTAAAAGAAGATATCGTTGTAAAAGTCAACGAGGAGGTGGTTGGTTTGATAGCAGTTCTACATCTGGTTCTGACACCACATCTGGATGGTTTAGTGGCATAACGAATAAAGCAAAAAGTTTAACATCTGGTTTAACAAGTAGTATATCTAACTTGTTTGGTTCTTCATCTTCAAGTAGTCCATCTTCTTCTGGATTTCAGTCACCACCACAACAGTCTCAATACGGACAACAAGGTCAAACTGCGGGTAGAAGAAGACGTACTAGAAAATTAAGACATCACAGAAAAAGTAAAAAAATGTAAAAAGCATATACGCATATGAATATAACACACTTATATAGTTGTTCAATTTTAATATATGACATTTTGTTTTGTAAAAATGTGACATATTGAATTATTTTTTACTCTTCATCATAATGCGATACAAAATATAAATTCCAAGAATGCCCAAACACGCCAAATAAATTTGTACAATTGGGTCTTTAGGTAAACTGAATAGTGAGTCCTCATCAGTGTCTTCTTCATCATAGTCACTAGAATCATCACTATCATAATATTCTTCATTGTTTGTGTAGTATTCATCGTCATTATAATATTCATTTGAATAATTTGTAATGTTACCAAATGCTTGTTTACATTTTTTATTCGTAATTGGATTTTTACCATCCATAAAATTACAAGGGTCCATTGACTGAAGGTCAAGTTTTGTCATATAGTGTGTTTCTTTAGATGTCTTATTATCAGTGTTAATTGTTTGTAGTGTTACTTTTTGACAAGGAGGTGTTCCCCCCGCACTAAAACCTTGTATAACTTCAAAAGGATTAAGTGTGTTTAAGTTATTCATTGTTCCGGGTAGTAATCCTCTTAAGTTTTTGAAATTTGTACCCATTCCAGATGAAATGAATGGAACATTTCCTAAAGGAACATTATTTACGTAAATGTATCTATCTTGAAGTTTTTTTTTATCATCCATACACTTTGCTCCAGTTTTTAGAAAAAATTTATTTCCTAAAGGTTTTCCTGTTTTACTTGCTTTACCGCTACCGGTAACAAGTACTTCAACATAATTAATTAGTCCAGCAACATCTTTAGCCATAACAGAAATTGAACCTTTATCAGACATTCCTAATTCTGATGGATTTCTAATATTTTTCCAATAAGGGTATGTTGGACCCATTAAACTTTCTTCAAGACACTTTGCATTAGAAAGCGAATCTTGAAAAATATTTCCAGTAGGTTTAAAGCCTGCACACTGGTTAGAAGTAGATAAACTTGCTGCTACGGCTGCTGCTCCTTTTGGTTTACTACTACCTCCACTTTTTTTTTTAAATGGATTTTTTGGTGCTTTAATTTTAATTTTTTTTGGCGGTTTTGGTTTTGCTGGTTTTGGAACTTTTATTTTGGGCATCTTAATATATAAATAGAAATTTTAATTATTAATTTACTTGATTAAAAAGTAAAAGTTTAAAATTAGTTATATTTTTAACTAACTGCACTTGTTAGTGTTAGAGGTGGTCCTTGTGTAGCATTTTTAACATCTTCACTATTTTTACTATTCATTGCTTTTACTTGATTATTTAGAACAACAACGTTATCCTTTAAATCAGCAATATCTTTTTTCATAGTGGTTATATCACTTTTAACATCTTTAATTTGAGAATTAAGTATCATAACACTATCACTTGAACCTTCAAAACTTTCAAAAACTCTTGAATTATTTAAATAAATCTGATAAAATATCAAAACCACAAAAAAAACAATTAAACTATTAACTAACACTTTATACATATTTTATATATATTGTTATAAGAAAATTTTATATAATTATATATAAATAATGACAACTTTAACATCTCCTCTCCCACAAGGAATGGGTTCTTATAATAATAGATCAAATGTAGGCGGATATGTAACTTGGAAAGGTTCCGGAATGTATAGCAACCCCGCAGCAATTACTTCTGGTAATATTCGTCCATTAACTAATAAGGATCCAACAAACGTATATCCAACTGGTTTTGGGTTACCTCGCCCTTTAAAATGGCAGTACCGAAAAGGAACAACTACTTCTGTTCCTATAATAGTTACTAATCCAGAAAATCCGAATGACTATGTTGAAATTAATACAAATCGTCAAGTAAAATCCTCTACTTCATCTTCTTTAATTAGACAAACACTTGACTACCCCGGACAGTATTCAGTAAAACAAAATTCAACTGATGAGGTAAGTGAAACAACTAAACTAGACAAAGATTGTATAAACTGTAAAGGTATTGGTTTAGTAACAAATTACTATCCAGAATACTACCTAACAAATAACCCTTTACCCGTATGTGAAACTCCTCAAAATTGTTGTAATGAACAGCGAAAAGCATTACTAAGGGTAAGACCAGCAAGTACAAATCTAAAGAAAAATTACTACACTACACTTGAACAATATAGACAAAATAGATGCCAAACATACGACCAAAAAGTTTTTAATTTTTATTCTGGAACTGAAAGTATTAATAGTAACTCTACAGTAGAATCTTTGAGCAAATTTGCAAAACCCGGTTCTCCATATAGTAGTACAAATTTATATGTAGGTAACTGTTATCCAAACACTGGACTAAATGATTTTACTGAAGCAGACCTTATTATTTTTGCATATGAAATAATGAAAAGCAATGGAACGCTAAGTGATGAAGATGTTTCATACTTTTATACACAATCAATAAAAACAATCGCCGGTTTTGTTAACTACTTAAATACATTACCATCTGGAAATAGTGTACAAGCTAACCAAATATTTAAAAATATTATATTGAATCCTTATTCTGGAATGTCACTAAATGGACCAAGTAATCCAAGAGGTTGCAAATTAGTTGTATATAAACCAAGTAATCCTCAATTTGCTGTACAAGGTGGTGTATCCAGTAGTACTCGTACCTTGAAACTAGGATTAACAACTATTGAGAAAAATGTATATCAAAATAATATATTAAAAGGGTCTGGTTTTGCAAGTGTTTATGCTAATGAAGGCGGTCAACCATTTACACCATTAATTTATAAAACTAAAACTCCAACTTGCAGACCCAATCCATATTATCCATTCATGTACAAACAACAAGACAACCCTAAGACTTGTTTTAAAAACTCAGATGATTATTTATATAAAAGTGTTAGCAATACTGGAAACCTTAGCGCTGGACCAACTGTTGCTAATAACGGTATCAGTACAAATTGGAGTTAATTTTATTAAAATTTTTATAGTGAAGACTCTACTGTATCATTTGGAAAATTAATTTCGTTATTTTCGTATAAATTATTTTCAATAGATGGTAAAAATATGTTAATTTTATCAACAAATTTGTTATGTGGTATTTTAAATTTTTCACACCATTGAATACATTTTATAATATTATTTTTTTTTATTGTATCTATTTTTTCATCTCTGTTTTTATTTTTTATAATGTGCAATAATAAATCCAAATGTTCTATTTGTTGATGACCTATATTTATATTTGAGTCTTCTATTTTATTCATAAAATAAGCAGACAAGTTTTCATTTATTAATGACTCAACTATATAATCACTACTATTTAATGTTTTTATTAATAACTCCAAGTTATTTACTAGCGTTTCATTCGTTTTAACATTAAAATGTTTACACACTAAATATCTTTCGTTTGTAATAATATTTGTTGTATTTGGTTTTACAATATATATTTTATCAAACAAAGAAGTTAATATATACAACACATCAATTATCGGTTTATAAAAAACATTATCAATTTTTATAATAGTCACTCCATTTTCTTTTTGGTAGGTCAATATTAACTGTAAAAAAACAATTAAACCACTTATGTAGTTATTAGTGTTTAAATAAATTTTATTGTTCAACTCAAAATATAAAAAGTCTATACTCTGTTTCTGTATATTTAATGATTTCATTTCATTATACTTTTTAAATAAATCATTAATATTACTTGACTCATTTAATTCAAAAAAAATATGATTATCATTGTAGTACTCCCTCATAATGTTCATACAATCAATAATTGAATGAGAATTTTTTCCTAGGTGTATTGTATTTATATTATCATTCATATTTTCAAAAATATTAAAATTATACATAATTTCCATAATAATAAAAAAAATATTGTTTTGTGGTTTTAATTTGCTAACCGAATATTTCAGTCCGGGTACTTTTGAAAAAATAAATTCATATGGGTTTATTATTTTGCAAATAATATCATAGTTTATTGAGTTGTTTACATCATTTATGTTGTTATCAAAGTAACTATTTATTTGTTGGGTAACTATATTTGAATAATGAATTAATGAATGTGAAACTACTGGTTTCAATATTATTTCATCGCTATATTCAACTAATTTTGGATTTATATCTATTGTATTATGTTTTTTTGGTAATATATAATAACTCATTTTAAATTGATTGTTGTTATTATATATTAATTTATTTTTAAGTCAAATTGTTTCATTATTCTTCAATTATAAAATTTACATTTTTACTTTTTGCTTTTTTTGCTTTTTTTGGTTGTGGTTGTTCTTCTATATTTTGAATGTCTTTTATTTCTGTTTCTTTACCGATTACTAATTTTTTTGTATAAGGTTTTCTTGGTTTTTTTACTGGTGGAACTATTTCCTCTTTTTGTTCTACTACTTTTTCTTCCTCTACAACTTGGGTTGGGAGTTGAACCTTTTCAACTTCATTTTCTTCACTGTCTTCTAATACCAACACTTGAGTTAATTTTTTCACTTTTGGTTTGGTTGTCCCTTTTAGAGATTTTTTAGATTTTTTTTCAGTTGTTTTTCCTTTTTTCTCTTTATTTTCTTTACCCTCACTGATAGTTTCTTCCATCAACTCAATAGAAACTTTTTCTGCATTTACGTGCGCTATTTTTTTATATACAAAATATCTATTCAAGAATGATATCTTTTTTTCATACGATGTCATATTTAATGCATTCTCATATTCCTTTTTTTTGTAACGGTCTCGTTTCACTTCTTCTTCCATTAAATTATACAAGTCTTGAAACATTCCAGTGCCATTTGGTAATCCCATTTCTTTTGCTTCATCTCTTGTTACTAATTGGAAACCATAATTTTCTAGTATACGATGTAGATAATCAAAGTTAATTAAATACTCTGGAAACATTTTGTTGATTGATTCTTGGTAAACATTTATCTTATATCCTAGACTAGTGATATCATCTTCAAATGTTGTTTCGGAATATTCTTTTTGAATTTCCCATACCTTGACATCATTGTCATATATATACTCACTTTCACCCTCTTTTTTGTTTTTCAATAAATTAAATATTTTTTTACCATCATAACTCGTACCAATAAAATATCCGTTTAACTTGGTGCATTCTGCTAAATTTCTCATATAATTTTGAAATGTCTGTTGATTTTCAAAGAAATAATGCAACGCAAATTGACAAGATGATATGTCAAATCCACTTTCACCAACTCCATATTGACGATATACACCTTTTCCTAATTTTTCTTCACTCTTTGGACCTTCGCCAAATACGGCGCGAGTTATTTGCATTGCTTTATCATTCAACATTGCTGCTCCAGAACGAATATTTGCACTACTATTTCCATTTACAAATAATGCATATGGCATTGACTTTGTAGTTTTTTTGTATTTTAAAAATCTTGCACATGCGCCATCTATACGATTTTCCAAATTATCCTTAGAAATATCAATTCCAAATACAAAAGACAGTTTTGCTTTTATCCACTTTGGAAAGTCTCCACCTTTACCACACGCATAGTCAATCAAAGTGTCTCCTTTTTTTGAAACTTGCGATACTAATGACTTTTTTACAAATAAATTGTGAAAGTCACGAAGTCCTCTAGTTTTTGTAGATGACACTCCCCTATTATAATAAACATCTTCGTCTACAATTTCTTCTGGAATATCTTTACCAGTACATATCATTTGCTCCGTAATTGGATTATGAATAGAATGCCAGTTACTATTTGCAACATGGTATGCATTACCAAAATTTTTTAATCCTTGTCGTAGTTCATTTGTTTTATCAAAACGAACCCTTAAAGGAACCCAACACCATTCTTTTTTATTGTTTAGTTCATAACGAAATTCTACTATGGTGTTATCTCCAAAGACTTCTCTTTCTTCTGTAAACATTTGATTCACACCAGTATCATCTTTTTCCAACATAATATTTGTTATTCCGGCACTTGGGTCATAAGGGTCAGTTGGAAAGAACTGAACTGGTTTATATCCATCTTCATTGTCAATATCGTTTACACTTGGCAATTTGTCTTCTATAACATCTTGGCAAGGATTTAAAAATCCGTGTTTCTTTTCATCAAATCCACATCGTAGAATAATTGTTTTGTATTCGTTCAACTGTATTGGAGTATTTACAGCAACCCCTTCTTGAAATATTGGTGTAACTAAATCTGCACCAGTATCACCTTTTTTAGTAGTTACTAAAAAGTCAATGGTATTGAACTGTGGTGGTTTCCATTTGAATGAGTAATCCCATGTTGATTTTGTAAGTGGACCCGCTTTTCCGACACGGTCTGCACCAACTCCCATATTTTCGGGAGTAAATATTAAACCATCCGTATTATATTCAAATAACCCTTGCCGTTCTTTTTCTAGAATAGCGTTACAAAGAGTAAATATTGTATATTTTGTATTCACATTTTCAGTTTGATTCATTGTAACCCAATAAAATTTCTTACACTCAATACGTATTGGTGATATTATAACATCTTTATGTTTATCATCTTTTGCTTTCACAACTGACTTAGGTTTTAAATTTTTAATCAACTCTTTTAATAGTGTTAGACGAAACAGAATTTTTACATCATCTACTTTTTTAGGAGTAAACCCATGTTTTCTAACATCAACCCCTTCTTTGAAATATATGTCAAACGCCGCATATAAATTAATGAATTTTCCGTGTTTGTCGTGTAAAATTATTTCACCATCTATAATGGAGTTAAACATTTCAAAGTTTTCCGTCTCTGCACCGGTAAATAATACTTTCATATTCGTATTCAATAAATAGATTTTCCCTTTTTTTGAAATAAACATCAAGTGTCTCTCACCATCTGCTTTTTCAGTAACTGAATAGTCTTTACGAATATTGGGAACATTATTATTATCATTCAACGGAATGATATTTTGCAACTGTAAAGTATATGATGATGGACCAATAAAGTCACTTGGGTAAATACGTTTGTCTGGATTATAGTCACCACTTTCTCTATGTACTAATTTCATGTATTCTTGTAAAACTTCGGCTTGTTCTGGATATGAAATAGGATAATTTGTTCCTTGTAGTCCCATCATAATGTATTTAATTGACTTTTTTAGCGCAACTAATAAATTACTTGATTCATTATACAATGTTCCGGGACCAATCATAGAGTTATTAACTTCTAACTCAATTTCATATACTTCGGCATTTTCAAATACTCCCGACTCACTAGTTGTATACACTGGAATGACTCTTTTATCTTTGGTAGTTGAATTTTTTACAATACTAATATCTACTTTAATTGGAATTTCTGGATGTGTAAAAGTGACACGGTTTATGTATCTGAATATTTTCTTTGATTTTTCCCAATTTTCAATCATATTTTTCACAACACCCGAATTTGACCTTAGTGACTCTTCTGTTTGATATGAAACTCTAAAATTAAAGTCATCAAAATTAAGTGGAAACACATTTTCAGAAGTGCCAGTTTTTCGGTAAAGCATCTTTTTATGAAAGTCAAGATTATTTCCAGAATATATACTTGAAGACATTAGTCTTTTCAAGTCATTATGCTTACAGTAATCTTGAATTGTTTGAAAACCCCGAATCTCTGTTCTTATGTTAGACATTTTAAAACGACCAGTTGATGAATCTAAAAATTCATTTTGAACACGTAACATATATGAACCTTCTTCATTTACACAAGTAAAACCTAACGATTTAATTTTTTGAATGACATTGTTATAATCTATTTTATTCAATGGTTTAATACCACGGGTACCAAAACGTACTTCTAATTCGTGGTTCAATAGTAAATTTTTTTCATATGGTTTGTTACTCATGAATAAAGAAATCATATCTTCTAGTTGTTCTTGTGGAGTCTTGTTTGATTTTTTATACTCTCTTTTTCCCTCCTTTGAAGTACGACTTTCTTTCTCTTTATTCATATTGTCATATTTTTGTGTTTCTGGTTCTAAAATTTCTTCTTTTTGAATTATACTTGTCATATTATATTATATTAATACATATTTTTTATATTATAATCAATTTTTATAAAAAATATTATTATATACCAAAAAATGAAACTACATAAATAAAGTTACAAGTTCAATACTATTTGTTCATATAATTCATTCTTGGTCTTCTTTTTGTTTTCTCCATTTTTCATTGTTTCTAATCCTAACTGTTTAGATAACTCAACTAGTTCATCCGAAGTATACGAACCAACAGCTTTTAATGGTTTTTCAATACTTTCCCACTTAAACATTGTTTTACGATAATGAATTATCTGTTCTTTTGATGCATCTACTTCATAACAATATTTATCATTCAACATATCATGAACTACATGAATTGGCGAGTCTTCATCAAATATCATTTCAAAACACTTGCGTTTTTGAATATATAATACATTTATGTTAGCAACAATACAAAGTGCTATAAATGTTTTCATTGTGATTTTTGAACAATTCACCAGTTCATTTTCTACGTGTTCCTTAATATTTTTTATTTTCTTTCCTTTCAATTGTTGTTTGTTCTCACGCAACATAGTAACACATTTTATTTTTTCATTTTTTTCATTTACGAATGACGAAACGTCTGGATATTCATATGCTGTAAAACCATTCTTTATTATGAAAAAACACCAATACAACTGATCTTTTTGGTGTGGGTAAAAAAATCTTTCTTTTTCTTTTTTCATTAACTTCTCTTTTTCCTTTTCTAATTCAATACTGTCTTCATTTGTTGTCATTATTTTATGTTTTACATTCATTTTTGAACGCGTTTTCAAAGATTGAACTAGTAACTTACCATATAACATATAATCTTGTAAGTCACTAATTACATGATTATAATTTGCAGTTGTGGGTGTTACTTGTTTTCTATGTTGACTATTATTTTTATTATACTTATGATGATGCATATTTACTATTCTTATTATTTTTTCCATTATTGTCTTTATTATCTTTTACAAAATATATATTTTTAAAATTTTCTTTTTGTACTTCAATTTCGTTCAAATTTGATTCTTGTGTATTCACATAACTAATATAATTTTTTAATTTTTCTATAACTTCATCTTCAAAATCTGTCATATTTACCAGAACACCATATTTGTTTTCATTCAATGTAATTTTATTGTACTTACTTAAAATTCTCAACACTTCTATTTGATTAAATTTCGGCATAGACTCTATTTTTTCACGTATACTATTCAATTCTTCTACATTTATTTTTCTTTCTTCTTCTTCTTCCTCTTCAAAACAATCATTTACATCTTTTTCATTATTCACTTGGGGAATACAACATAGTTCGGTTGCCATAATTATAATACTATAACAAATATATTTAAATCAATTTAAATATAGTGTTAAAATAAATGTATATAATACATACTTTGAAATGGATAATAAAATGTATGAGATTGGATTGAAATGTGAAACAGATAAAGTTACGTACCATAGATATCATGAAATATATGATTTATTTTTAAAAAATTTATATAGTAAAACAGGTTCTATATTTGAAATAGGTATAAATAGTGGTAATTCACTTAAAATGTGGTTAGAGTTATTTCCAAATGCACATGTTTATGGAATGGATATTGACTTAAACTATGAAGGTAATAGATATAATGTTTTAAAAGGTGATCAAAGCAAAGTTGAAGACTTGAATATGATAAAATCTCATATTGCGTCTAGTAATTTATTTTTTATTAATGACGATGGTTCTCATTTACCAGAACATCAACTTTTAACTTTTAATGAATTGTTTCCTCTACTATGCGAAGGCGGAGTATATATAATAGAAGATATTGAAACTTCTTACTGGACAAAAAATAACGTATATGGTTATCCAACCAGATATGGTTATAAACATCCTAATTCTATAATTGAAATTTTCAAAGAAGTTGTTGATACAGTTAACTCTGAATTTTGTGGTTATCGTGAAAATAAAGTAAAACACCATGATAAAATTTCAAGTATAACATTCTTTAAAAATTGTATTATAATTGTTAAAAAAACACAAGAAAAAAGAAATTATCGTTATTCATATAATTTATAATCTATATTGTTCTTGAATACTATTTTACAGTATAAAATAGTATTTGAATTATACCTTCATATAGTCACAATAAAAACTATTAAACTCCTATATTTTTGATTGTTTTCAACGCTGAATCTGGAGTCACAGAAATACTATCAATCTCTTCATTAATCAAAAAATTACAAAATTCGGAACTGTCAGATGGTTGCTGACCACAAAATCCAATCTTGATTCCATTCTTCTTGTATGTTTTAATTGCCATACTTATCATTCTACGATAACTCAAATTTTCATCGTTGGATAAATATGTTATTTTGTCACTATCACGATCTACTCCCAATGTTAACTGCAGTAAGTCGTTTCCACCAATAGAAACACCGTCTATCATTGGACTAAACTCTTCTGCTTCAATTACATTGGAAGGTATTTCACACATTAAATAAACTTGAAGACCATTTTCTCCTCGTTTTAAACCATAAGACTCCATCTTATCAAGAACTAACTTACACTCAACTGGAGTTCTGCAAAATGGAATCATTACTATAATATTGCTCATTTTCATTTCTTCTCTTGCATATTTAATTGCCTCACATTCTAATTCAAACCCTTTTTCATAGTCTGTTGAATAGTATCTAGAAGCGCCTCTCCAACCAATCATTGGGTTTTCTTCATTGGGTTCATACAAGTCACCACCAATCAAGTTTCTATACTCATTTGACTTAAAATCTGACAAACGAACAATTACATCATTTGGATAAAAAGCAGAAGCAATTTTAGATATACCACGCGCCAAACGCGTAATAAAATACCATTTTCCACTGTCGTGACCACCTATAATTTGGTATATTTTTTCTTTAATATCACTACGAATTTTAGGATAGTTGCACAACGCAATTGGATGTATTTTGATATAGTTACTAATGATAAATTCAAGTCTTGCTAAACCTACTCCACTGTTGGGAATTATAGAACTATTAAAACTATTCTCGGGATTACCTACATTCAACATTAACTTAACTGGAAGTTTTAAATTTTTATCAACTGTCATTTTGTCAATCGTAAAATCTAATATACCCTCGTAAACAAAACCTTGTTCTCCTTCAGCACAAGACATAGTCACTTCTGGCACGTCTTTTAAAATTTCGGTTCCGTTACTTGTTCCAACAATTGCATTCAAACATAATTCTCTCGCAACAATCGCTGCGTGACAAGTTCTACCACCTTTATTTGTAATAATTCCAGATGAAATTTTCATAATAGGTTCCCAATCCGGAGTTGTCATATCCGTCACCAAAATATCTCCTTTATTAAATTTTTCAAAATCATTTATGCTTTCAAGTATTTTAATTTTTCCAGTACTAATTTTATCACCAACAGACACTCCGGAAACTAAAACTTTACTTTTTTCAGTTAAAATATATTTTGATATTTCTAAACTATCATTATTACTGTGAATCGTTTCTGGTCTGGTTTGAATAATATATATGTTTTGGTCTAAACCATCAATTGCCCATTCTACATCAACACCAATTTGTTTATCAAACATTTTTGAATATGACTCTTCTAGACGTAACACGAAACGACCCAATGTAGTTGCTTGGTTATTGGTTAAACTAAAATTCAACTTTTCAATTAAATTTGTTTCAACTTCTTTTACACCACCTTCGTCACTGTAAATAATCTTTGTATTTTTATCTCCCTTCTTCTTCATAATAATTGGGTCTGCTTCAATATCTTTCAATACTCTTTTGTCAAGAATAATTTCATCTGGTTTCACACCACCAGAAACAACTAATTCACCTAACCCAAAAGAAGAGTTTATCACAATTGCTTTGTTATATCCAGTTTCTGGGTCAATTGAAAAAGCAACACCCGCTGACCCAATGTCAGAACGTACCATTTTTTGAACAGCAACTGAAATTTTAACTTCAGATAGTTGAATATTGTGAGTGTTACGATATGAAATTGCTCTACTGTTGAACAATGATGCAAAACATCTTTTAACAGATAGTAATACATCATTTTCACCCTTAATATTTAAATAGGTATCTTGTTGTCCAGCAAAAGAGGCGTTAGGTAAGTCCTCCGCAATAGCACTAGACCGAATTGCTACTTCTAAATTATCTCTACGGTATAAGTTACAAAGTTCCTTGTAATTAAAAAGAATTAACTGTTTATGTTCTTCGCTAAACTCTCCTTGAGTAATAAGTTCCCTTAACTTTTTTGATTCGCATTCCAAATTTCTAATATTTTCACTGTCAATTGAATTTAACTCTTTGACGATTTTTTCATTTAAATTATTGTATTCAATAAACTTATCATATAATAAAGTTGTAATGGCAAAACCATCTGAAACAGAAAACATCATTTTTTTTGATAAATTATACAACTCGCCTAAAGAACAACATTTACCCCCAACTAACTCTTTATTCTTATAAGAACAATCCTTAAACCAAATAATTTCGCTTACTTCGGTCATTTTAAATACTAAGTAATTATATTTGGTAATATAATTTTATATATTTTACTAATTAAAATTTACACAAACATTTCTAGACCAACTAAATTTGAATTATATAGTATTTTATTTTGTAAATGTTCTAATAAAGCACCTCCACCAGTAGATACGTAGATATGGTGGTTTTTAGTTTTATCTTCCACTAATGACGCAGTTTCGCCGCCTCCAATAATAATCGTTTTATTCACCAACAGTTCAAGAGCACTCAACAAATTAATACTACCCGCTGCATATTTATTATCTTCAATAACACCCAATGAACCATTCCAAAAAATAATATCAAAATCAGACAATAAAGTTTTCAAGTATAAAAAACCTTCTATACTTATGTCGTACACATTCAAGTCGCTTGTGTAAATGTCTTCTATAAATGTTAACTCATCTGTTAAACTTTTATTTCCATAACCAGACTTGGATATAAACTCTCTACTACTGTCTTCAATAGTATACTGTTTTGCTAAAGCACCACCAATAAAAACACAAGAGTTTGGTATTTTTTTCAACGATTGAATAATAGGTAGTTTGTCTTTTATTTTTGCGCCACCTATAATGCCTAATACTCGCTTGTTTTTATTATTAACTAATGAATTAATTGCGTCTAGTTCTTTCTTTATCAATATACCATAACCATATGACTTACCAAAATCTTTTATTGCACATATACTTAAATGTTTTCTATGCAAACAACCAAAAGCGTCACTTATAAAAACATCTCCAAGTGACTTGTATATATTCAAAACAACATCATCAGATGACAATATTCCCTTTTCATAGTCAGTTTCTTCTTTATGAAAACGAAGATTTTCTAATAAATATATGCCTTGTGGTGTTTTTTCAATTGTTTCAACTGTTTCACTTGATAAACCATTCTTTAAAAATGTAACATACGTATTTAAATACTTTTCTAAAATCGGAATAATAAATTCAAGTGAATATTTATGCTCTACCCCATTTGGTCTTCCAAAATGCGAAGTCAGTACAATATATTTTGGATTTTTAGAAAGTATTAGTTTAATTGTTTCTATACTTGAAGTAATTCTAAAATCATCAGTAACATTTCCCAAATTATCAGTTGGTACATTAAAATCAAAACGACAAACTACTCCCTTATTTGTTAAATCCATATTTCCCACAAAATATTTTTCTTTAATTGTATTTCTATTAAAATCTACCATTTTTTCAACTAAACGAATCAACTGACTTGAATATGACCATTCATTGTCATACCATACCATTAACTTTAATCTTCCGTTACCCATATCAATTGATGCATTTATATCTAATATTGTTGGCGTGGTAGTTGTTACAAAGTCTCCACTAACCAACTTTTTGTCAGATACATCATATACTACTTTGTAAAGTGCATCACTTTTAATCAACGCACTAATATCTTTCAACGTTACATTTTTATTGTGCAGTTCAACATTTAAGTCAACTAACGAACAGTTTACAACTGGAACTCTAACACTTGTTCCATTTATTTTTCCTTCTAGTGTTGGAAGAACTGCAGTAACAGATGAAGATGCCCCAGTTGTATGTGGAATAATATTGTTGAAAATAGAACGATTTGTTCTTGATGATTTTTTCAAAACATCAACCACATACTGAGATGCAGTTGCAGCGTGTATTGTAGTAAAAACACAGTCTTCTATCCCATAGTTATCATTCAACAGTCTTAATATGGGTGCAATGCAGTTTGTAGTACAAGATGAACCGGATACTATTTTTTCTCCGTTATATAATTGTTCATTTGCTCCAACAATAAATGTTGGTGTATTGTCTTTCGGAGGCGAACTCATGATTACATAATCTGCATTATGGTCTAAACATTTATCAGTTGTTAAGTAACTACCAGTTGCATCTATAATATATTCACATTCCATTTTATTCCAGTCTATTTTCTTTGCATCTCTCTCTGATATTAAATGTATTACGTGATTATTAACTTTAAATAATTGACTGTTTAATATTTCTACTTTTATTTTTATTCCGTGTTTATGTGTTGTATCAAAATTTAAATAGTCTTCAATTTCACTTATTTTTATTTCAGTTGCATTCAAACATTTTATAGAAAAATTTACATTGTTTAAGAGTTGTAAAAAAACACACTTTCCGATTCTTCCGAATCCATTAATTCCAATATTTATCATATTGTCAGTATATAAATATATTAAGTAACTTATTTTTAATTTAAATCTTTATTAATTAATAATAACTACTAATGAATAAAAAAAATAATAAAATTCAATGTCCAACTTGTTTGGGAGTAGGTTTAGTGAAAACTCAATACAAAATATGTTCATATTGTGATGGTATTAAGTGTATAATGTGTAACTCAACTGGTTTAACTGTTATGCCATGGAGTGAATGTGCAAAATGTGATAGTTCAGGAGAAATTGAAGTAAAAAAAACAAACTAGTAAAAAAGCAAGTTAAACTTATTATTTCGGAAACTCATATTCCAATTTAATAAAAATAATATAAAGTAAAAATGTTATAATATACTATACAATGGAAGAGTATATTAAAGCATATGAGTATGAGTCAAATGTGAATCCTATATTGAAGCCAGTCCCCATCATTACAAAAAATGTGAAAGACTGTAGTATTGGTATAAACTTTATTGATAATGGAAGTGTCTACAATGTTGATTATAAAGCAACCTCTCCAAGTTTATTAGCCGGGTTTATCGTATTAGATGAAAATAAGGGAAATGATAATGAAGGACATATCATACGATTTCAAGGAGAAAATGATGCTCACGAAAAAGAAATCAACGCATCTTCTCATTTATTTTATGTATTGAATGGTATGTGTCGTTTTACATGGTCAGAAGAAGTGTATGTTCGTGGTGAAGAATATGGTGAAGTATATATTAATAAAAAACACACTGAATTTATTGTAGAAGGTGGCGAAATATTTATTTGTCCCGTATTTCTATCTCTAAAAATGACAAATATGTTGGAAAATGAAAAAACCGAAATTTATTATGTCAATGATAGTCCATTACTGAATTATTTGGGTGCGAAAGCAGAAAAACAACTTTTTCAACCATGTGTTTATGATAAAAAATTTATACAAGAAAATTTACAGAATTTATCTAATCCAAAAAATAATAGAAAAGGAATATTATTGAGTAATCTGGATACTGAAAAAATAGGTGTAAATACAATTACTCCAACTTTGTGGTCATTATATAATGAACTACCTCCAAATACAAAACAACGCCCACATAGACATAATTCAGTTGCGTTGGATTTATGTATATCATGTAGTGATATTGAAAATATATATACATTAGTAGGTGATGAATTAGATGAAAATGGAAATATAGTAAATCCAAAAAAAATAAATTGGAAACAAGGTGAAATGTTTATTACACCACCTACTCTATGGCATTCACATCATAACGATGGCGATACATATGCATATATTTTACCAATACAAGATGCTGGTTTATTATTATATCAAAGAATTCTTGGAATCCAACTCAAAGGTTCTGTTTTTTAACAAGTATACGGATTTTATTCAATCACTAACTTGGGTTTACTGGTAGATATTTTTTTTACTCCACTTTTTTTAGGTCCACTTTGAAAGTCTTTTTTTGGATCAACTGCTTCACCTATAATAGAAACATATTTGTCATTTAATTCAAAACGTTGTCCAATTACACGAACCATTATTTTATCATTTTCATTTATACTTGAAAAGTACTTGCTCATATAATGATGATCCCTCATAATAAACACTACAATTGGTGTTGGTTGTTCTTCGTCACTTTCGGCGCGAATACCCGCTTTGGTAATATTTTTTGCAACACAAGGAATTAACATTCCTTCAACTGGACAGCATATTTGGCATTCAAATACGACTTCAAACTTTATATTCGTACCTTGAACAACACCACTAGAATAAGTAATAATTTTAGAAGAGTTTGGTTTTACAAATCCTTCTACAATACATTTTCCTTCAAAGTTAATTGCAATGCATTTTTCTATTGTTTCTTTGATATTTTTTCCAATGGTAACAATTGGCAACACAACACTACGAGTAATTAACGAACGACTATAAATACCACTATATTTTATTTCTTTTTTCTTGAATATTTTTTGTTGTGGTGGCGACGCTTTTGTCTCCATAATTTCTGGTTGTGCAACTGATTCCATGAATATATTATATAATAACACTATTTTTTTAATTTAGTTTCAATTTTTATTATAATAAAAATGAATAAAATAAATATTTAAACATTTATTATAATAACATTATAGCAATGACGATTCCAGAAAAAACACCAGAAAAAAAAGATGACGCTTTGCAAGAATTAATGTCAAAACTTGAAAAAGAGGGTATGAAAAAAGTTCAAAACTTACACAACACAAATACTTGTAATATGGATACATTAACGCAAATTATGAAAGAGGGTGAAGAAGAATTTAAACAAAAGACCGGACGTAATATGACATACTCTGAAATGAGAAGAATGTATGGTTAAATTTACTAAATCTTAAAAAAAATATAACATATATATATGAACTATACATATGTTACGTTATTTGAATCACTGTATTTAATTTACATGTATTTCTTTTTCAAAACCAAATACAATATAAACACTGCGTTATTAGACAAAAAAATTCAGAAAATAGGTCCATTTTTTGTTCATAATACTGGAGCAAATGAAAACAAAATTTGTAAATTCGGAAAACTTATGGCGATAATTGCAGTGATACTTGCGTGGATTCGCTTACGTTATTTAGAGAACCCAAATGTAGTTATATACACTATTTTGTTCAACACTACTTGTGTAATTTTAGCATTTTTAATGAATTTAAATGCGTTAATATACATCATACCACTTATATTTACAGAACTGTATGTGTTATATACACTAATGAAAACCAATAAATATTCAATTACTTCAGAAAAAGAAGACTCGTTGAAATGAACTGATGAAATAATTTGAAAAAGAGAGGGTGTACAAAGTTCAAACCAAATACAATATTAATACTGCGTTACTAGACAAACAACTTTTTAGTAAAATAGTTCAATAATTTCTATTGTTTTTTCGGTTGGGTTCTCTATCCAGTAGTGGATTTGTTGCTTCAAACTATTAATTCGTTCTTCCCATTCTTTTTGTTTTGTTTTCATTATTTGCATTACACCTAACTTATTTAACTTCCAACAAGATTTTACTAAAACACCATCTTCAGTTGTATAAGCATCTGGATTAAAACGAATAAATACAATAGGTCTATGTTGTAGGTCTTTTGATATTTCCATTAGTCTTTTATCTTCACAACTACAATCATAACCTATATGTTTATTTTCGTCAACTTCTAGTATGATAATATGCGAACCCATATCTAATAATAAATCTGGACGACGACGAGAACAACCACCTTGAATTTTTTTATCGGCACTCCAAGTAAAATTAGTAAATGTATGGATAATACGGTCAACTACATCTTTTTCTTTAGTTTTATAGTTTCGTGTGTTGGGTTTGTCTGGAAACAAGTGGATAAAACACCTTAAACAGTAACCTTCATATTTGTTATTTCCCGTTGTTTCGCAAAGTTCAGATCTACATAATGCAGAACCTCCGCAATCTATACAATATGGTTTTTTTTTTCCGTGTTTGCAAATTTGAGAACCTCCACACTCTCTGCACGTTGTTCTTCTCCGTCCATGTTCGCAAAAAGCACTGCCACCACATTCTCTACATTGTGGTTTAAATTTTCCGTGTTTGCATGTAGTCATTTCACTTCCACCACAATCTTTGCACGTGTTTTTTCGTTTTCCGTGACTACATAATAGAGAACCTCCGCAATCTATACAATATGATTTTTGTTTTCCGTGACTACAAATCTGAGAACCCCCACATTTTTTGCATCTTGACTTTTGTTTTCCGTGCTCGCAAATCTGCGACCCCCCACATTGTTTGCAAAATGATTTATGTATTTCGTGCTCGCATATTTCACTTCCACCACAATCTTTGCACGCGTTTTTTTGTTTACTGTGTTTGCAAATTTGAGAACCTCCACACTCTCTGCATGTTGTTCTTCTCCGTCCATGTTCGCAAAAAGCACTGCCACCACATTCTCTACATTGTGGTTTAAATTTTCCGTGTTCGCATTTAGTCATTTTTTAACTATAGTATAGAAGTATTTCAATATAACTCCAAAATTGTTTAAAAAGTATTTTCAATTTTTTTTATAATAAAAAACGCATTTTTACTGCTCAAACCACTTGTACATTTCCATAGACAAAAACCACGCGTTCCCATTTTTACGGTCTTTATTGTATTTCCTCAATATAAATTCTTGCAACGAACACAACTCGGATTCATTAATTCTGTTCGTATTTTCCTCATTGTATATCGGTTGTCCAACAATATCATTTAACGTTTGAATTTTTACCTTTTTATTTGCATTATCACACCTTGCACCAGTATTTCTTTCTTTGTCCGTATACTTATATTTGAATACTAAAAACTGACCCTTCTTTTCATAATCTATGAATCCAATGATATTATTGTACATCGGTTTAACAAACATTTCTTTTGCTTTTTCGGTTACAATGACTTCATCTTCTCCTTCGGCATCTTGCCACTTTTGTTTTTCTGCATTAAATATCATTATATTTTGTCTTTTATTTGAATACAATATAATTGCTTTAAATCTTCTGGTTTCTAATACCATCTTATCCAAGTATTGTTTGATTTTTCTCTCAAACTCACTCAATGTATCATTAGATTTTGAGTATAAAATATTCAATACTGATACTTTTTCTTCAAATGATAACATATCTACAATATGTTCAATTAAAAATTCATCACCTTCTGCGGCGGTTATGATTCCTTGAACAGTCATCTTGTTTATTGTAATACCACAATGTTTGTACCAGTTATTGTCTCCTCTCTCAATTTTTACATTTCCAGCAGAATATTTCATAGTTAAATCATAATTTGATTTCATTTCATCTATTATTTTATACTTTTCACTTTGTCTTTTATCTTCTGACGCTACATTAATATCACCAACAATATCTTGAATTTGCTTTTCTGCTTCAATGTTTGGTCTAACATCAATGTGTATCATAGAATGTTTATAGTCAATCGGAACCGCGCGTTCAAAAATAGATATGTGTTTATTATTCAACTCACTAGGTTGAAATAAATAATACTCTCCAATATTTACCAAGTGACCAGTTCTACCATATTTATCCACAACGACTTCATTCGTATCTTCTATGATTTGGGTCAATGCCGAATAAATTTGCACGAGAGGATAAGGTTTTGGTATATTTATTCGTTTTATTAAATCTTTCTTTTTATAAAAATAACGTTCTTTCATCAACATTTTAATTTTTTGGATTATTTTGTCAGAGTTCATTACAATAAATGTTTCATTATAAGTGTCCGTGTTAATTTCATTTGCAGTAATTTCTTTATTTGGATAACATTTGTATTGGCAGTCTTCCATATAATCACAGTCTGCTGAATAAGGAACGTCACCTATTTTAAAATGTTCAAGAACAGTTCCATCTGGTAAAATTTGCTTTATGTTATAATTTTCTGGAATACTTGCAAAATTCTCTTGCGTAAAATTTGTTTGGTCGTGATGAACTATACAATCCACTGCAGTTTCTTTTAACACGCGACTAACTCTTCCCATTTGTATCGCCTTATACTCTGCAACACGATACACGTATAAATCAGCAGATTCTTCCTCTGTGTCTTCTAATATTGTTCCATACATATATATTTCAACATTTCTCTTTTCAAACTCTAGTTCTTTATGACTTGAATTACGAACTGCGCGCCCAATAATTTGTTCAATACGATTCATATTATACCAAGGTTCCATAATATGTACTTGACGAATACATTTAAAGTCTATTCCTTCTGAACCAGCGCGAGATATTAATACTACTTTTATTCTATGACCATCTTTGTTTATTTCATTTGTAATTCCTTTTACTTCAAAATCATTATCTGGTGACAACCTAGGGTCTCCAGTAATCATAGAATAACGCGCTGGTTGGAAATCCTCATTATTTTTTGAACGCGGTTTCATTGTTCTCACATCTATCAACGGAGACGGAGGTTCCTTGAACAACGACTTTGTATTTTTACCATACCTAGAAAATCCCATTTCTTCAAGCGCTAACGCAACTGGTATTAATCCACCGTCTATCATACCCGAGTATACCAATACTATACCTTCGCATTTCATTATGTTATCACAAATGCTTTTAATTTTTGAACTATACTTACCAATTTGGTCAACTGAAAAAACAGCACCATACTTTTCTAATGTTTGCTGTTTATATTCAAACGAACCTTTTTCCGGAGGTTTCTTTGAATCTGAAAATTTCATCATTCTTTTTAATCCTTTAATTCCAGTAATGTCGTCAGCGTTTATATAAACCGTATTTTCTTGTTCTTGTGACGATGGTGTTTTACCTCCTTTTTTTTCAACCACTTGAGATTCATAATCAAAACTAGAAATAGATGGTTCACTTGATGGTTGTCTAACTAACTCTACTTCTTTAGCTTCTACTTGCACTTCTGGTTCTTCTTCAATAACTAATTTTGCAGTTGACTTTTTTGACTTTGTGTTTTCATTTTGTTCTACTCTTTTGTATTCTTTCAAAGAAGGGGCGTGACTAGACTTACTATTCTTTATGGAAAATTCACGAATAGTCATTATATCAGTTTCCTCTAGACCATCCATTGGATAAACTATATTCAACGCTTGCAAAGGTAACATCAACAACGTATACCCAAAAGTATCCATTTCTTCAAAATTTGGCATATTTCTTATAACACCGGTTTTCGTAGTAATGGATATTTTTTTATTACGCAACTGGTCTATAATGTATTTATACCCATAAGATTGGTATTTACCAATTTTTGTTAAATAAACATCCAATATTTTCATAACATACTCATCTTCTATTGACTTTCCGTTCATTTGATACTTTGGATACTGAAAACTGTCAAACTTCATACCACTTGTATTTTTAAATGTATTTTGTGGTGAAAAAGTTGACGGATAAATCCTATATGGAAACGTGTATGGATTATTACCACGAACAAAAGATACATAACCAGTTGCTTTTCGTATTAGTAACTCTTTTCCTATCTCTTCTCCTTTGTCATTCTTTTTAAAATTACCATCTGCATCAAATATCTCACTTACTTCTACTGCACCACGACGGTCATTTATATTCATTAAATTCAACAACCAAACAATCTCTTTGTAGTTGTTATACATTGGAGTTGCTGATAGTAACAGTAGTCTCAAATTGTCTGCCGATTTTACTAAAGTCAATAGTTTTTCAGCAACTCTTCTATTATCACTATCTGCAGACACACGTATGTTGTGTATTTCATCAATAATTATTAATCTCTCGTCAAACTCATATTTCAAGTTACGTACTGATTTTTTCTGTTTGTCTTTTTCATTTTTATATTCTCCTTCCTTTATATTTTGTATTTTTTCAATATAGTTAGCAAACTCAATATAACCCAAAAATAAATAAGAATTTTTAATTAGTGTATTTATCTGACTAACTACTTTGTCTTTACTTATTCCTTTCATATTCATAGGATTTATTTCTTTAATCAACTTGTTACCAGTGCATGAGCGTATATTCCACAAACCATCTACCAACTTCAATTTTCTCTCGTCAAACAACTGTAAACGAAAATTATCTTGAACATTCGGAGACGCTACTATAATTATTCGTTTGGATATTCCCATCTGCTTCAAGTAATCACGCATCTCTTCGGCAACACCAATTGCACTGCACGTTTTTCCGGTTCCTAAATTATGATACAACAATAAACTGTTATATGGAGTCTGAAAAGACATGAAATTTTTTACAAACACTTGATGAGGCGCAAGTTCAAACTCTGCATTATTCAATATCTCGGAATACTTTTTAACATCGTATACCTCACCTTCATACTTATTATCATTAAACTCTTGTTTTTCTGCTATTTTTATTATAAAATTGGGGTCATTTAAACTAGGATACAATTCTTTATGCGCATCTGGTTCTTCCGCAAGTTCTTCTCTCTCCAATAATTCTTTTTTTAATAAAAACTTGTTGCATTTTTTATGAAATTGATTATCCTCGCATTTTATATCATAGTCATCTTTTAAATTTATATTATCTCTTGTTTCTTCCATTCTTATATATTATGAATATAATCTATATTCTTGTAATACTTTATTTATATTGATTATTAATTGTTTTTTTTCTAAATTATAAGGTCGGATTGATTCTAAACATTCATCTACAGTTTTCCATTCTAACTTACTTACTTCTGACCTTTGATAATTTTCTAATGAATGTTCCCGTTCTCCAACTTCATTCATATATGCAAGATAATACTTATGCTTATAACATTTATGATTTGAACCTATAAAGGTTTCTTCAAAAGGTAACAAGTTATCAATAACACTTAAACTTTTATTTGAATAACCAGTTTCTTCTTCAAATTCCCTCAACGCGCATTCAATGTCTTTTTCTTGAAAATTTCTTCTTCCTTTAGGAAATTCCCATTCAGTTTCTTCCCAATTAGTAGTACTACTATTTATAATTTCCTCTAAAGTTATTCTTTCATCATTAACAACTATACCATTTTTAATTAACTCAAATTTTTTTGAAGATGCAACCTCCTCGCCTTTATATTGCATTTTACAATCACCCCATAACAACTTCCATAATTTTTCAAAAGGTTCATTCAATAATCGTTTTTTTTCACTAACAGACATTTCATCTATCGTTTGTTGTATTTGGTCAGTATTATAACATACATACTTTCCTCTTATAAAATCAATATATCCAAAACTATCTTTTCTACGAATCATTAAAAATTGTAATCCTTGATCACTATGTCTAAATACAATTATACCATAACTAGTAATTGGTAATTTACACTGATGAAACAAATGTCCTTGTTTTCCACAATTATTACAAATATTATTATTATTATTATTCATATATTCAATTATAATTATAACAAACTATATGTTTAAACAATTATCTTTTAATATTATTTTATTGTAATTACAAAAATGGGTTTAGATCCAACAATTTGGGGACCACATTATTGGTTCTTTCTTCATACAATTACAATATGCTACCCTCTTAGACCAAATAGTATAACAAAAAAAAAATATTATGAATTTATTCAAAATATTCCAATGTTTATTCCTAATGAGTCTATTTCAACATATTTTAGTAAATTACTAGAAGAGTATCCTATTACTCCTTATCTTGACACGAGAGACTCTTTTATTAGGTGGATGTGGTTTATACACAATAAGGTAAATGAAAAATTAGAAAAACCGAAAATTTCATTAAGTCAGTTTTACGACCTATATTATGAACAGTACAAACCTAAACATGTAAAGTATAAGGAATTCAACAAACTAAAAAATAAATTAATTTACCTATCACTTATCGTAGTTTTTATATTTATAATTATTTGTTTGTACAACAAATAAAAATATTTTAATATAATAGGAAATTATCCATACTAAATGACTTTAAAAATTAACTATAAAGAGAGAAAAAGTTATAAAAAGTCCGACTTTTATAAAAAAAATCATACTAGAAAAAATTCGTATCAAAAAAAGAGAGAAATGTTCGGAGGAAGCGTCATTGCCTCCGGGGGTTTTGGTTGTATATTCAAACCTTCTATTAAATGTGGGAACACCTCTTCAAATGATGATAGTATTAGTAAGTTAATGTTGAAAAAATATGCGAAACATGAATACAACGAAATTCAAAAATACAAAAAAATGTTGCGTAATATTCCCAATTACTCGGACTATTTTTTAGTGGAAGGTTTTACTTTATGCAAACCTAAGGAATTAAATAAACAAGATTTGACAGACTTTGATAAAAAATGTAGTGCTTTAACAAAAAAAAATTATAGTGAATCAACTGTAAACAATCAAATTGACGAATTAATGAGTTTGAATATGCCTTATGGAGGTGTTGACATTGACGATTATATTGAAAAAACTGACTTTAGTATTTCAAAAATGAAACTTTTAAATCAAACATTAATTCAACTTCTAAAAAAAGGTATTCTTCCTATGAATGAACAACACGTTTATCATTGTGACTTGAAAGACTCAAACATTTTAGTTAGCGATAAAGAGGAACAACTTAAAACTAGAATTATTGACTGGGGATTATCTACCACGTATCATAAAGAAAAGAGAATCCCTAATGTTTTGACACATCGTCCGTTTCAATACAATGTTCCATATTCAAATGTATTGTTTAATTCTGAATTTACCAAACTATGCAGTAAATTTTTAAAAAATAATCCTAAACCAACTTATTTAGATATACGTTCATTCGTGATTAACTACGTGTTGTTTTGGATTAATGATAGAGGAATCGGTCATCTGAAAAAAATGAATACTATATTTACTATTTTATTTGAAAACGACCTCATTAACATTGATACAACTTATAAAAATGAACTGATTGAATTTAACTACACACTTCATTATATTTTTGAGTATATCTCTCAAATTTTATATAAGTATATTGAAAATGGCAAACTTAAACTAGACGATTATTTCGAAAATGTTTTTCTCAAGAATGTTGATGTATGGGGATTTACTACTTGTTATTTCTCTCTTGTTGACTTTATAATTGACAAAAATAAAGGTGAAATTAAACCTAATCAATTAAAGTTAATGAATAAAATCAAAGAAGCATATCTTTTATTAGTTGAGTCAAGTGATAAACCAATTGATACTGACAAGTTAGTTTCTATTCTAGAAGATATAAACCCTTTGTTGAATAGTAACTTGAAAAAAGAATTTAACAATAAAAAGTCAAATAGTCAAGTAAATAGTTTTTCATTCAATTCTGATGATTTTGGTTCAAGTACCATATCAAGAACCAACATCAAAAAGAAAAAAAGCGAAAAAAAGACAATAAGTGAAAAGAAAAAAACAACAAGTAAAAGCAAAACAAAAAAGTCAAATTACAAAATTTCAAGCATTTAGAAGCAAACTACAAAATAAAAATAATATTCATATATTATATTATAAGTTATCAAAATGAAATTAGAATTATTAATTATTGGACTAACCGTATTTTTCATATTTAATACATACCATAATGGAAAATATACCAAACTATTAATGTCTTATAAAAAATATTATACAATGGGATTTATTGCACTCATTGGTATTTCTCTTTACTTGTTGATTAAACGCAACCCAGCAAAGTGTAAAAATATACTTTTACATGCCAACAACATGATTAAATATATGCCAATTGACAAGTCTTCTATGGACATGATTTCACCCATTATTGATTTTACTCAACAATCTGAAGGTGACGACTTTTCTTCTACCTTTATGGGAAATTTAAACCAACAAATGAATCCTCAACAGAGTATGTATGAGAGAAAAATTTTAGGGTCTGGTGGCGCTGGTGCTATGATGGGTATGGCGGGAGGTGCAGTGAAAGCAACCAAGCGGTCAGTAAGTGAAACTAAGAAAAAATATGTGGCATCTATGCAAGATTGGAAATGTGGTAAATGTAGACAAAAATTATCTGCTTGGTTTGAAGTTGATCACGTTGTTCGTCTTGAACATGGTGGTGGAAACAATGTAGAAAATTTAATTGCATTATGTCGTGAATGTCATGGCGAAAAAACCGCAATGGAAAATATGAGTTGATAAAATAATTATAAATATTTTTGTGTTATAATTATTTTTGTCTTATAATTATTTTTGTCTTATTAATATTTATTTTAATATTTATATAGTATAAGTATCTTTATTAAATTATGATTTCGTCTGGTTCTACATCAACAACTACATCTTCATATTTAGGTTCAACGAATATTGACTATTTATTAATTATTAAAGGAATCATTTATTTAATTATCATCCTATCTTTGACTACTGCTACTCTAGTAGAAAATAATAAAAAACATCTTACAATGTCCATTGTTACATTTTTGTTTACGATTTTTTTACTAGGAATGTTTTTTTCATTTTTCAAGGTTGGAAAAGCAGTGTTCAACCCTAAACAGTTAATGTTAATTACCTACATAATTATTTTAATGGTTCTTTTCAACTATGTTAATAAAGATTTTTTTACTAAATATGCATATTATATTTTTCCATTTATTTTTATTATTGGTATATATTTATTTTACAAAAGTGTTAATGACACTACTGATATTGAAAAGAAATTTATCAGTAAAGATACTTTTAAACTAAATATTTGTGTACTATTTATTTGTTTAGTCACATTTATTGTTTTATTAAGTAACGAACTTGATAAGTATATTAACTATTCAACTGGTGTAACAGTAACATTATTTATACTACTTATTAGTATTGGGTTATTATTTTTACTTTTCAGTTTATTCAGTGATGCTCCATTAAATATAATTAAACAAAAATTAGACTCAATGTCTCCGGGGTTATTTTCTTCAGTTGCTGCATTTTTCATAATTATTTTTATAATATTATTAATAGTTTGGTTTTCCATTAGTATAACTAATGCTAGCAACACTTCTAATGTGATGTCATTTATTGTAAATTTGATAATGTTAATGGCAATGTTGGGATTAATATATAAATTTTTATCAATCACACAGTTTTATAGAAAAAGTCCACTATTACGCCTTATCTTTGGTGTGATATTTTATATCCCTTGTTTAGTTTATTCAATATTAGAAAAATTATACGATGTCATGCCAAAAATTCCTGGAATGTCCGGATTTTTCAAAAAAACTGGAGAAGTCACATCTAAAAGTGCTGCGACTGCGGCAAGTGCGGCGACTGCAGCAGATGAATCTTCTAAACACATTGGTATGTTGTTTTTCATAATTTTCCTCTACCTATTTTATTTTATTATATACCCATATATCAGTGTTAAATTTGCAAAACAAGGTGGTCTACTGCTACTAAATGAACCAGTTAGTATTCGCAGTGAAAAAGTACTGGGTTCATACCAAAACTTAAACCAAACCGACCACTTTGACTATAAATTTGGATTATCATTTTGGTTATACTTGGATTCCTATAAACCACAGACAAATAAAGGAAGTGACCACTTTACTTCTGTTTTAAACTATGGAGACAAACCAAATATACTATACAACCCAGTAAAAAATACTTTAAGAGTTACAATGAAAATAGATGTTGATAAAACTGACGACGCTACTAATTATTTATCACAAAAATCAAAATATGATGAAAATGGAAATGTTATTCTTTATGAACGAAGCAGTATACTATTACAAAAGTGGAATAATATCATCATCAATTATAATGGAGGAACATTTGATATATTTTACAATGCCGAGTTGGTAAAAACTCATATTGAAGTTGTTCCATATATGCAATACGATAATCTAGTTGTTGGAACTGACAATGGGTTGTATGGAAGTATTTGTAATGTAAATTATTTTAAAAATCCAATGTCTATAATGCAAATTTATTATTTATACAATTTAGTGAAAACAAAAACTCCACCAATAGTGGGTGGAAAAGTAACTGTTTTTGACGCTAAAAATGACTATGTTAAAATTCCAACTACTTCTTTTGAAACATCTACAATTGAATCTGGAATTGATAGCGCTAGAGATACTTCAACTACCGAAGTAAATGAAGAAGTAAAAGAACTCACTGAATTGAATAAATATCAACAAAATTATTTATCTTTAAAGTGGTATTTTATGGGAAATAATGATAATCAAACTATATAATTTTAGGGATCTAAATAGTTTTATTTCATAATCAACATATTTTATATTCAAACATATTTTGAAGAATATAAAATAAAATATCTTTAATTAATATATATCATGGATTTCAAAGTAATTCTCTTTATAATAATTGTAATTATTTTGTTGTATATTATTGTTAAATATATAAGTTCATCTAGTACAACAGCAACTGGATTAATATCTGCAACTACGATGCAAACCATTAGTGCAAAAAATTTGTCTACCACATCAAGTGGAGTAAAATCTAGTAACTTTACTTACTCAGTGTGGTTTTACATAGACGACTGGAATTATAACTATGGACAATCTAAAGTATTATTTGGAAGAGTCTCTACTGCTGCAACCACAACAAGCAGTAGTGCAAGTACTACCGCAAGTACTACGGGTTTAGGAACATATTCATTAAGTCAATATGGTTCTAATCCTTGCCCTTTAGTCACATTCGGTGCGATTGAAAATAATTTATCCGTTGCACTAACAGTTTATTCTGAATCATCTACTACTTATTCAAGTGATGATAGTGTGGACCCATCTTCATCTGCAATTATTCACACTTGTAGTGTACCAAATGTTCCTATACAAGCTTGGTGCAACTTATTAATTAGTGTATACGGACGTACTTTAGACATATATTTAGATGGTAAATTAGTAAATACTTGTGTTTTACCAGGAACTGCTAAGATTAACTCTGATGCAAATGTTTATATTACTCCAGTTGGTGGTTTCGCAGGCTGGACTTCAAAATTTAAATATTATCCTAACGCTACTGACCCTCAAACTGCTTGGAATATTTACCAAGAAGGTTATGGGGCAAGTTTCTTGAATAACTTATTCGGTTCTTCATTCAAAGTAACATTTTCTACTACGGATAGCGCTGGAAATGAAACTTCAAGTTACAGTATTTAATTTAGTAATAAATTATAAATAATGTATTGAATCAAATAAATTATAAATTGAATAAAAATTATTTATTCAATTTAGTATTTTTGCTTTTTCTTATGTATAATATATATATAATACAATAATGTTTAATGGAGAGAATAGTTCTTCAACTGGAAGGGGAAGTGGTATAAAAGACTTTATGAATTCCAATAGTTTAGTTGCCAAATTTTCCTTCATCCTTTTAGTTATCTTTATATTTATTATCCTATTAAAATTCAGTATTGGATTATTAAATTATTTCTTTAGTAGTGTAAATAATAACCCACTATTAATTGATGGAATGGTTGACGCAAAACAGTTGATTGTTATACCACAAAACCCTAGTGTAAATGACTCAACGACTGTACCACGTTCTGTGAATGGTCCCAACGGTATTGAATTTTCATGGTCTATTTGGATTTATATAAATGATTTGAAATATTTATCTGGACAATATCGTCATATTTTCCATAAAGGTAACGATAGTATTAATGCAACAAGTGGATTAAACTTCCCTAATAATGCCCCGGGTATGTACATTTCACCTAACTCAAATGAGTTAACTATCATAATGAATACTTATGACACAATAAATGAAGAAATATTAATACCTGGCATTCCTATTAATAAATGGGTAAATATAATTCTTCGTTGTAAAAACACTTTATTAGATGTTTATATTAACGGAACTATTACAAAAAGTGTAAACTTACTTGGTGTACCCAAACAAAATTATGGCGATGTCTATGTCGCAATGAATGGTGGTTTTGACGGATATATTTCCGACTTACATTACTTTAGTTATGCATTAGGAACCAATGAAATTAGTAAATTATCAAAGAAAGGTGCAAATACCAAAATGAGTTCTAAAAATAAATCTATGAGTTTGAAATACCCAGACTATTTATCTTTAAGATGGTATTTCTATGGTTCTGGCGACCAATTTAATCCTTAAAAATTATAAATTACTTTATATTTACAATTATTGTTGATAAATATAAAACTATTCTTAACTAATTATAATAATGTCTTGTTTAGGTAATAAATATAACCCTTTCCCAACAAAAGAATGGTATCGTTTTGAAAATCGATGTATTTATGATACTAATGTTGTCAACGGTACAGTTGTATATGTACCCCTTTTGAAACAATACGTTTCATCTGACGCGTTAGCGTATGAAATTTCAGTACTTAAAAAAGGTAACATTCTTCAGTATAAAAAAAATAGTGCCAATATTACAAAAAACCAGCGTTATGCTCAAATTGCCAAAAGAGCGTGGACAAACCGAACTACTACTTGGGCAACCCAAAGTGTTAGTTATACAAATCCCAATACCAACAGTTTGAAACGTGTAAACTACTCTAGTATTATAGCAAACCCTTCTAAACAAGTAACATCTTCTTCAACTACTTATAATATAACTAATGCTGATGGTGTATTTTGTAAAGTATCACCAGAGACTCCTCAAAACGGACTTATTCCTACTAGTAACAATAACGGAAAAACATTTGTTGTTGCTGTAAACAATGTAGGTGGAATTCCTATTATTCCTTCCATCGTAAGTCCTCCACCAGTCACTGAAGTACAAATTCCAGATGGAGGTAATTTAATTTGTAATATTAGTGAAAATATTTGTACTGGTCAAGTATATAAGACAACAACTTCGTTAAATTGTAATCCACTTTCGGCATCAGATGTACCCGGACCAACATTAAGTCGTTTATGTTATAATAGTGCATTACCAACATACTATCCTAGAACAAAACTTACTTATGGTACATCTGATAATAAATGGCCAGTCGGTGCAAAATTAATTTTTTCTGCTTAACTTCTTAACTTTGGGTTTATACATATTTCTTGACTTGGAAAAATATCACCAGACATACACTTATCATTATTACCTACTTGAATACAACTACGAAATCCTCTATCTTCTCCAATAAAACACCAACCAGATTTACTAGATGATTTACTCATCTGTATTGAACTATACGAATCGTCTGCATTATAACTAGGTTCGTTTTTATGTGTCAAATTAGGTTTTGCACTATTCAAAGCCTTGTTTAAGTTATCTTCTCGTATAGTATCTTTTTGCATTTCACTTGAGGTTTCTTCCGCAGCGTTTAATTGAGTTACTGGTTTACCTATAACTCCATGGTCATTTTGCATATGTTTATCAATATTTGTAGTAGTTGTGCTAGATGGTTCTGTTGGTGATGTAGTAGATGTTGAGTTACTACCACCCACAGAACTAGATGAAGTTGACTCTGTTGTAGAAGTATCTTCTTTTGAAAAATCTACACTATCATTTCCAAAAAAATGCATTATTTTTTGTATAACTGTTACGAATAGTTTAACTATATAATCAACCGCACCTTCGGTTCCTTTTGCTAAATAAACAAACAGACCAAACCCAAAAAAGAACAAAAACAAAATCAACAAAATAGTTGTTGTCCAACTCATATTACTAAAAAAGGAACCAGATGTACTCGTAGTGGAAGGTATCATATATGACGCTGATTTTGTTGCTGTTGAACCTAAAACATTTGAAATTGGATTTGTTATAGTTGGTTTTACAGAAGAGTTGTTCATTATAATAAAAATAAATATATTAAATTTTTATTATACAACATAATACTCGGTGTTTTATTTAAATGTAAGTAAATACAAAAATTGATTCACATTTGCTAACAACTCGTCACGAATATTATACAAGTCGCTATTTGACATTACTTGTAACCCTTTGTTTGAGTTCAAACCAATCAAATAAGATTTAAAATTTTCCATTTCTCTCTTAAAATCTTCTACGTGATTAAAATCTTTTAATGAAATATGTTTTACGTGTTCTAAATGAATACGATTTCCACATTTACCTAATAGAACTTCTATGAATGTATCCACATTATCATTTATCTTGGAATATAACTCATCGGTTGCTTTATGTGTTGCATAACTGTGTGTCTTCCAGTGGAAGAGTTTAATTGTATTTAATGTTTCTAGAAATTTTACAACAATTTCTTTTTCGAAACTTGCTAAATGTTGTGAACTACATAATGTTCTTTTTAAAGAACGAGAACGGCGAAACTTTCTTGTAATTTTTTTTATTGTTTTTGGCATTTATATAATATGTTAAGATGATTATTTTTATAAACGAGGTGTGAAGGATTCTCCAAAAGTATTCATCTTTTCCAATTTTTCTATGGTTTTGTCTAAATTTGACTTATTCACATTTTGAAATAAGTAATCAGTCTTTGGTGCAATTTCATTTTTCTTAATTTGTTTATAAATATTATCAATTTTTGAAACAACAATATTCACACGTTCCTTATCTTTCACTATTTCTTCTTGTAAATTCACATTTTCAGTTAATAACGCAATCGCATAATAAATAATGTATTTACGTTTTCTTTGGCAAGCGTGATTGTATCTCAAAGTAAATAAATTCAACAAACAACTAATTATTTTTTGAATTATTTTACTATGACATTCCATTTCTTTCAGTATAACATCCCAAATAATCCATACAATATCGTTCTGATGTTTAGATTCTACTGGCATTTTATCTCTCCTTTCACATTTACATTTTTCTTTTTTTTGGGTGCAAATAGATTCAAACTCTACAATCCATTCAAACCAATAACACGCTTGAAGTGCATTTTTACCGTCTTTAGATAAGTTATACGCTAGTTCATTAACTGCAATATACAACTCTTTAGGGTCATCTTTCATTATAGTTGGTTGAGCATAAGTTATATTCGTCGCTTTAAAACGGTCTGTCATTTGAGTCATATCAAAATCTTCTTTTTTAATTTTAATTTCATCAAAACTATGTTTTCTTTTAGCATCACACAAAATGCATATAATTTCACTAAATAATTTTCTAATTTTATCACTATTTCGCATCTTTATTTCGTTTCCATTATATCCATTTGAAATGATTTCTTTGAAATTTTGAATTCGCATTTCTAAATAAATCGGAAGTTTAGGATTTCCTAAATGTATATGTTTGCTGTAAAAATGCAAAATAATATCCCATAAATCACTAAAATGACCGCCACATATAAACTCGGCACTCCAATAACAAGCCGGTTCTATTTTTGAACCAATAAGATTCTTTAGTAATTCTTTTTTAGCATCTGATTTTTTAAATCCAGAAAAAGTAATTCCCTTGAACTCTTTCTGTTCCCTCAAATCATTAATTTCAGAATTTAATATTGACATTTTTTTGTTTTATAATGTATGCTAAAACAAAAAAAATCACAACAATACATATAGAAGAAATGAATTTGATAAAAAGTCTCTCAAACACTTATAAAAAAATGTCAAATTGGGGTAAAGTATTAATATTTGTTGTTCTTTTTTTAATTATTTATATGCTTTTTAAGAATGAAATTGGAAAAAAAGAAGGTTTCTCTATAGATAACAATGAATTTACTTTTAAAGATGGAAAATCAAAAATATATGATGATTTTTATGTAAATATCTATGACCAACTTGTTTATAGTGATGTTAAAAATGAGTATGAAATTAAACAAATTGTCAATAACACTAAACCAGACCAAAAAAGTATTATTTTAGACATTGGTTCTGGAACTGGTCACCACGTCGCTGCTTTAGCAGAACAAAATTTTAAAGTAATGGGGGTTGACCAGTCTCTAGATATGGTAAATAAAGCAAAAGAAATGTATCCAACGTTAGACTTTATGCAAGGAGATGTTATGAATGCAATGACTTTCCAACCACAGTCTTTTACTCACATTTTATGTTTATACTTTACAATATACTATATGCAAGACAAGTTACAATTTTTCAGAAATTGCATGAACTGGTTGATGGGTGGTGGATATTTAGTAATACATTTAGTAGACAAATATATGTTTGATACAATGATTCCTCCAGCAAACCCATTATTATTATTGACTCCACAACGTTATGCTGAAAACAGAATTACTACAAGTAAAGTAACATTTGATGACTTTCAATATCACTCCAATTTTGAGATAAATGAAAACAATAACTCAGCAAAATTTGTAGAAACATTCAAAAATAAAAAATCTGGAAAAGTGTTTAGAAAACAAGAACACGAATTATATATGGAACCATACAAAGAAATTTTAGCAATGGCAAAAGACGCGGGATTTATTGTCCAAGGAAAAATTGATTTACTACAATCCGGATATGAATACCAGTACTTGTTTGTTTTGACTAAACCTAATTAGATGATTTTCGTTTTTCGTTACTATTTATTTTACAAATAAATAATAACTTTGTATTGTAATGCCCTACTTGATTTATGGGTTCAACTACTTATTTTATATTTTTCTCTCGTTGATTATTATTTTATTAACTATTGCAGCGTATATTAAAATCAAGTTTCGGTTTTGGTCTATTCAACCAGTATTTCATGTTTATGACTTTCATTATTATTTTTATTCAAATGGAAAAGTTATTATGTCAGAACTTCCCCCACAAAATAAATATTGTAACTTTAAAAACATACAAACTATTGAATACTCTAAAATGGAAGACTTTCAGTCAAAACAGTTTGTAAATTTCATACAAGAAAACTATCTAAAAAATGGAGAAAACCGTTTTATGCCACAACGAGAGAATATAAATCCTTATTTTATTGGACATAATAGTCCTTGTTTTTTTACTTATTATGAAGAGGAACAACCTATTTATGATACCAAAAATGCAGAAACAATTACTCATACAAAAATTATTTCAGTAATCACTTCTCGTCCTCTCCAAGTAACTTTTTATAAAAATAAAAAACAAAATTCTTCTCTAGAACCAATAAATGTCTACTATGTAGACTATCTATGCGTTGATCAAATGAAAAGGAAAAAAGGGGTCGCGCCACAAATGATTCAAACCCATGAGTACAATCAAAGACACCTAAATAAATCTATTTCTGTCTCTTTATTCAAAAGAGAAAATGAACTCACTGGAATAGTGCCTCTATGTGTTTATAATACGTATGGGTTTCCTACAAACAAATGGTTGAAACCGAATGATCTCCCTAGCGGAAATATTGCGATTGTTGAATGTGGACCGACAAATATACATCATTTGGTTGACTTTCTCCGCCTAAATACTAACCGTTTTGAGATTTCTATTGTTCCAGAAATTGCAAATGTTTTGGAATTAATTAAAACAAAAAATTTGCATATTTATATGATTGTTCAAGAACATAATGTTCTTTGCTGTTATTATTTTCGCAACTCTTGTACCAACTTAAAAAAAGGCACTAGTGCTTTATCTTGTTTTGCCTCTATTAACTGCTGTAAAGACACTGAGTTGTTCATACACGGTTACAAAGTTGCGTTTGGTAAAATTTGTGAGTCAAATAAAGAATATGGTTTTGGTTATGCAGTGGTTGAAGACATATCTGATAATGATGTCATTATTAAAAATCTACAATTAAAAACTACTGCTGAATTTGTTTTTCCTACTGCTTATTTTTTTTACAATTATATTTATTCTACTGTACCTTCTAAAAAGATATTTATTGTGAACTAGAGATTATTATTACCTTACATATTTTCCAACACGGGCAAATGAATCAACGATAAATATAATGAATATTCCTAAAAAAGAGTAAAGTATAACTTCTTCTGTTACATTATTTGTTCTGTCGTCTTGTTGTTGCTCTAAAAGGGTAATCATATAGTTTAGTTTTTCTAACAACACATCATTTTGACTTTTAGGAACAGAAGCAACAAAACCCTCGGTTTTTCCTAAACCATACATTTTAGAATAATCTGGAATAAATCTTCCGTAGTCGGTTGTATTTGAAAAACTTGGGACTGAACTTGCATTTACATTTGAATATATTGACTTGTAATTTGAACCATTTTCTGTTTCAGCCGTATTTGCTGAATTATAAAAATCATTTGGCGGATTCAAATATGAAGACATATCATTCTGACTTTGTTCATTTTCTTTTGACTTTGTTTGTTCTACACCAGCTGAAATCGGTGGTGGTAATAATGTATTGAAGTCTGCTAATTCATCTTCTTGAGGCGGTAAATTATGAATTGTTTGAAGAATTGTATTTACTTTTTCTGAATTGGTGTCTTTAGGATACCTTTTTTGAGTTTTATTATTTGCATTCCTTTTCCTAGCAATTGGATTATCGTCATTATTTATTTTATCCATATAATCATTATTATTAAATGGTGCTGCATACATTGCTAAAGACATTCTTAATAAAAATTAAGATAATAATTTGCAAAACAATCTTAAATTATAAAAAAAATAATTATATATATAAATAAATGTTTTCAAAAACTATGAAAATTTTAATACCATCTATTGTTGCTATAATTGTTATTTATTTGTATGTTCAATATATTACTTCATTAGATTTAGCAATTAAATATTCTATATTTCCTTTAATATTAGCATTTCTCTTCTATTATGATTTTACTATTGCATTAATTGCAACAGTTATATTTAGTGTAATATTTATTTATAATATGAAGTACTCTAAAAAAGTAAATTATCGTAAAAAAACTAGCAAGTTCAAATTTGATGACAATATAGATAATGAATATGATTATGTTAACGATGAAGAACTACTTAATGATGAAAATAACTATCACGACATAAATACTGATGATATGCATATTTATTCAACTGTGGAAGGAATGTCTAATAAAAGAACAAATAGAGGAATTGACAGAATTTCTGCTGAACAAAGTATTCGTTCTAAAGAATCAAATACTTTATTAATTAGTAAAGACTTTGCTAATAAAGAAAATACTGAACCCATATCAGTTGGTAAAGACGGTACTATGTCTGGATACACAATGATGGATTATTACTAAATATTTTTCAAAGTGTAATATATAAGATGGTAAAAAAAACTTATATATTATTTTTATCTTTTACTTTATTTTTACTTGTTTTAGCATTACTTTATCTAAAAAAAAATCAACTAAAAGAACCATTTACACCGGAGGTTCGTAAACTTGTCCGACCACATTTAAGAAGTATGCGACTAACTACTGATGAATACAAAAATGCATTAAAAGACGAAGCCGAGAAACTATTTAATATGTTCGGATTACAATTTGCATAAAAAATTTTTTGTTTGTAAAATATATGACTAACAAAAAATCAAATAAAAAATTACCAAAAGTATCAAAGGTACCGACAGTGCCTTCTGTTCCGGCTGCAGTTGCGTCTGTTCCAGGTGTTCCGGGTATGCCACCCCAATCGGCGGGTGCGCCACCACCTTTAGCAAAAAATGCAACTTTATTCCAAAGAATTATGCATTACTTACACAGCAACATTATGGTTGTCAACAGTAGTCAAGTTTTTTCGGGTATTATGATTATTATGATGAATCTTGGTTCTAAATATGTAACTATTGAATTAAGTAAATCTTCTGCAGAATATTTGAAACTTTCTGTTACTAGACAAATTATGATTTTCGTTTTAGCTTGGATGGGTAGTCGTAACATTTATATTGCTCTTGGTCTAACTGCTGCGTTAATTATTTTAACAGACCACTTATTCAACGAAGAAAGTAATTTTTGTATAGTTCCACATGAATATCGTATTATGAAAGATGTTTTAGACACAAATAAAGATGGTATTGTTAGTAAACAAGAACTTGATAATGCTATGGCAATATTAGCAAAGGCAAGTAAAGAAAAACAATTGCAACAACAAAAAGATGCATTAACTGCATTTCAAAACGCATCAACGAATTAATTAGAGTGTTCGTTAGTTTTACTTTCTTCGTTGTCATGGTCATTGAATATGAAGACTCTATGAATTATGTAAAACCCCAAAAAAATTACCATATAACACAAAATACTATAAAATTCTGGTTCTTTGTAATTATTCATTATCAAAAATTTGTTGTTGAATAAATATGAAATAAAGTGTTTAACTCTATTTCATATTATATTTTGTATTTTTTATTTTTACACGTTTTACTTTTTCCTCCTCTACTGTAATGTATACCTTTTATTGGAATATTTTTCTTTGTTTGACTTTTAAATGAAGGATTTATCAATTTTTCAGAATCCTCATAATAATTTAATGGAACTTGTCTGTACTCAAACCCTCTTAAATCTGCCCAAGCTTTACGTATTCCTTCAAAATTTCTATTACAACCTAAAGATATTTTCTTATTGGCTGGAATTTCTTTTCCGGGATATAATTCTAAGTCAATATTTATAATATAACTCGTTCTTGAGTCACTACTTAGAGGACTTGCATAATTTTTAACCCCGGCAGCTGTTGCAACACCCGAAGCACCAGAACTCGGACCACTTGGACTTGGACCACTTGGACTTGGACCACTTGGACTTGGACCACTTGGACTTGGACCACTTGGACCACTTGGACCACTTGGACCACTTGGACCACTTGGACCACTTGGACCACTTGGACCACTTGGACTTGGCGTCGGACCACTCGTGGGAACTTTTGAGGTATCAACTGGTCCCAATGGATCTATAGTAGGAGGAACTTTACCCAAATGAACTGTGTCTATATCTAATAGAGGTCTTTTTGGAGGAGGTGAACTATTAAATATTCTATTAAAATTATTTATAAACTGTATTTCATTAACATTTTTTTGACCATTTTTTAAATTTGGTATCGCGCTTGTGTCACCACTATTATATCTTGAAATGTTGTATTCAATCGTATCATATGCCTCATCTAAAACTTTAAAATAGTTATCAAATAACTCTACATGTATATCATTTCTATTCGGTATCTTTTTATAAAAAAATCCGTACATTAATAAAATAATATAAAGTGGAGGTATTAAATTATATTCAACAGAAAAATCATGAACAACTCTAGGATTCAATGGTCCAATAATCTGTTTATCTTTTGGAACCATAAGTGGATACAAAATACCAGAAACAGAATATAAGTCTCTAAAAAAAATTGCATTTCGCTTTTTATTTTTATCCTTTTTATTTTCTTTATCAAACAATATCAAGTCATAGTGTAATCCTTTATGATATACAAATAAGTATTTATCCCATTCTTCATTATTTAATGATAATTGACTATTTATCAAATTTGCAAAGGGACAAGATATATCATCGTCAATATCATTTATTGTTATAATTTTGATTTTAATCATTAACTGTAATATTTGAATAGTAAAATCATCACCCCAATATCTAGGCGACATTATATAACCAAATGGGTCATTTGTTACAGTAAAACGATACTGACTGTTGCCTCGCTTGTCTGGTATCGGTTTTTCAATAAAAATGATACTATACTCGTTGAATAAATTATTAATTATATCATCAACCGATTCATTACGAGTACCATATGATACTCTTTGATTAACCTTTATATCAATTAACTCATTCATATTTCTGCATACAATAGTAGCAAGTTCTAATTTTTCATTCAACATATCTGGGTTCATTCTAAAATAGTCACGAACAATTTCACGTATATTAATTTGTTCAAATTTTTCTCCGGGTATTACCGTGCTGTAATTTATTTGTATAGTTGGATAATAATTCTCGTTAAAATTATTTATTGCATTTGCTATACAATGAAAAAAACAGTTTCCATCACCGGGAACATTTTCTACAACTAACTGGTTTACAATACTTTCATATTTATTTTTTTCAAAATTTGCTAATGGTTTACTTACATCTCTTTTTGGAGGTAATATAAACATTTTGAAATTTGGTGATAAGTTGGAATAAATTACTTTTATTAATGGATAATAGTTCGTAAAATACTTTTTCAAAAATGTTGTATTTGTATCTGTAAATTCACGTTTTACAACAACACCACCACCTTTTTTTCCAAATAAATTCATTTTTGGCATTTTAAACCAAGATGAACCAGTTGAACCAGTAACACCTATCGCACCAGTAACACCTATTGCACCAGTAACACCTACCGCACCAGTAACACCTACCGCACCAGTAACACCTACCGCACCAGTAACACCTTTAAATATTTTTGGCATTTTAAACCAACTTGAACCAGTTGAACCAGTTGAACCAGTTGCTCCAGTTGCTCCAGATGGTGGTGGTAATAATTTCATACCAGTTGCTTCGGGTGGTGGTGGTAATAATTTTATACCAGTTGCGCCGGGTGGTGGTGGTAATAATTTTATACCAGTTGGGACTGGTGGTGGCGGTAGTAGTAATTTTTTATCAGTCGGTCCGGGTGGTGGCGGTAATGGCGGATAGATTGGTGTAGCAATCGCTACTGGAGGGGCACTAGGCAAAGGAGGTTTTTTTATTTCACGTGGAGGAGAAGCAAAAGCACGTTTACTTTCAACCATTTCAAACGTTGGAATACTTGGATTCCAATCTATCGGATGTATTGTTGGAATATCATTAAAATCTTCATCATTATATTCATCACCCGCAATTAATTCTTGGGGTATTTGTTTTAACTCTTTTTCTGCAAGTGAATTTTGTATAGCATAAGAAGAAGGTTGATTAGTACCAACATTTATGATAATAGGGTTTCCATAGCCACTTCTTGGACCTCCATAACCAAACGTTCCTAAAGAGTTAGGTAGATTTACACTTGTATCTATTTTCCAATCACCACTTTCCCAGTAGTAATTGTAAATAGTGAAAGGTTTTTTATCAATATATATAATAGAATCTTGTTTAAACAATGTGTCTAATGTCAGAAGGATATTTTGGTCTATTGTTCCATTATCTTTTGAAAGTTTCATTCTAATCAAGGGAGGTTGATTGTCTTTCTTCTGTGCTCCGAAAAAAGAGGTTAATACTCTACTTTCTAAAGTATAAAATAAACCCTTCTCAAAAAATTGATTTTTTACTATATTAGGAGGGACATCATTTATAGCACTTTTGGTCAACTTTATCAAAGGGTTGAAATAGACATAGTCCATTTTTGGATTTATTTTCGGATTCGTCATCACTGGATAGTATTTTATTCTTTTATATCCCGGTATTCTTGTATTTAAATAAATAGTTAAAGTATTGGGGACTGACATACTTATTATAACTTGATATTTTTTATATTGAAATACTATTTTTTATTTTTTATTATTTGTAAAACAAATCCAATAATTAATATTTCAAACGTATATAAATATAACTATTAACTATAATATAATTGTTGCATCTTATTCAAAAATGAATACTATTTTGGGGTTACTTTCAAATAAGGATATTATATATAACATTGAGTGTGTGGCTAATTTATTATTATCCACCATTGTATCAATCAACTTGTACTATTATTACTATGTTGATAAAAGTACTCTATATTTTTCAATACCACTTATTGGTTTACATTTTTTATTAGATATTTTTGTTTGTACAACTGATATAAAATTACATCATCTATGTGGACTACTAGTTATTTTTACAAAATATTTCTATAATACCTTACCAATCCACGATTCTTCTATAATCATTTTAATATATAACTTTGAACTAACGACTTTTTTTTATTTATTCAAAATTTGGTTAAAACCATTTGAAAAAACTCAAAACCAAATTTTAAAATGGGTAATCACGTCAAACGATATCATATTTTTCACACTGTTTTTCAAAATTAGAATTTTTGATTACTATGTTTATGCAATAAATAATCCAATTATGTATGAAAACTTATACAACTATGTCGGAAATAGATTTTTTGATAATGTATTAATGTATTCTGGTATTTATGGTTTTTTTATACTGAATATGTACTGGTTTTTAATTATGTGTAAAATTTTTTGTAAAACATTTTTTTGTGAAAAAATATTGTCAGTTGAAGCGCAAATAAACTGTCATCATATAACATCACGAACACTTTTATTTAATCCACATATTGCTGCATATGCATATTATCATTCTTCACCAAACTGTGCATATTTTTTTGACTTAGTTGGTATAGTTAATCTCAGCATTTTTAATTTCAAGTATCATGATAGCATTAAAAAATACATCAAACAAAATAAACAAATTCAATATACATCAGATGAATTGTTCACATATTACATTATGGATAATTTGTCAATACATTTGCGTTCATTTTTATGCGTAGTTACTAGTTTATGTGAAACATTACCTAGTACAATTCATGTTGTTAGTTTTGCAGCGTGTGTTCATTTTTATTTTTACTATCTTTTTGTAAAAAAAATAAACAGTTGTATAAAAAATAGAGAACAAGTTATTTACAATAACTGCAAACAAAAAAATGAATTTTTAAGTGAAATAAATAGTTTAATGAGTATTCCTATAACAATAGACACTCTTATAGTTGCATTTTTTTCAAGTTATTATCTAAACGCAATAAATTTATGTTTTGTAACAATTTTTATGGGTTTTACCATATTTATACAACCATTTTATGAATATAGTCACGTTGCTTTTCACGTCGGACTTTTATTTGAAACGTATTTCTTGGCTTCGTGTAACCTACGAAGAATTAAATAAATTTACGAACAAATTATTATTTTTAATCAAAAAGTGTTAAAAATGATAAAATTACCGAAGGTAGAAAATGGAAGAAATTTTTGCTCAAAAGCCATAGGGGTTTGAAAAAATGGACAAAAATAAATGTCCAATTTTCAAAACCTAGGGTATTTTGGATACAACTAGTTTTCAAAACGTGTTTTACATCAT
>JACCEC010495522.1_pt1 | contig 68120 bp, 59 predicted proteins | sample 7450121 | NCBI WGS metagenome assembly JACCEC01 (sample SAMN15323455, study PRJNA562643) | freshwater metagenome | isolation source: river surface water | place: USA:Blue River Watershed | collected 2017-08-18
CTTATACTTCGGCATGGTAGAGTCCAGTATAGAGAACTGTAAGTGGCTAAATATTAAATCGCTTATTGACTGTAGCAGGAGCTGCAAAAGGTTGACAAATTATTGGAAAGAAAAAAATCAAAGACCATCAATTTCCACTGAACGTTACAAAAAAAGATGGTTATATTTTAACTAAGCCTGAGAGTTGGTAATTAAATCTGTATATGATTAAAAAAGAGTTTTTTCCACCCCGACCTTACAGCAATCCGACTATTTATGCTTATGAATTGGTGGGGGTGGCCACGCACAAGGGTTTGCTCAAAATTGGTTTTAATTTGAATAAAATATTTTAATAGGCGTAAATGGAATCTTGGAAAGAAAAAGCACTAAAAATTTTGAAGGACAGCTTGTTTCCTGTACCCATCGAATTAAACGAATTGGATTGGAAAAGTGGTCTATCAACAAAAACGGATAGGCTAGCTCAACATATTTGTGCTTTTGCTAATTTGCAAGGAGGCGGGCTATTGGTATATGGTGTTAATAATGATGGTAGTTTATTTTCGGTATCTCAAGCAGATGCTGATAAAATAGTTACTTTATTGGGTAACATAGCAAAAAATAATTTAAGTTCTTCTATATCCATAGAACACAGCATAATGGAGTTTAAAGGGTTTAACTTGCTGTTTGTTCATATTCCAGAACAAGAAGATAAACCAATTCATTTACGAGGAAAAGATTTATACGATTGCTATACTAGGTCTGCGGGGCAAACCATTAAAATGACTAAGAAGCAAGTACAAATATTGATTTCTCAGACCAGAGGCATACCATTTGAAGAAATCACAGCATTAGAAAACCTTACAGAAGAACAGGTTTTAGCAAAACTAAACTATCAAAAACTTTTTGAGCTATTAGATAAAAACACGCCTAAGAATACAGATACTATTCTCAATACATTAACCGAGTATAAATGTATCGTCAAAAAAAATAACGCTTGGTGTATCACGAATCTTGGAGCCATCCTTTTTGCAAATAATATCAACGATTACCCAGAATTGAATGGGCGTAATGTCATTGTTCGTCAATATGTGGGTAGCAACAATAGAGATTTGGAAAAAGAGCAAAAAGGGGGTTACGGTTATGCAGCAGGCTTTGAGGGATTAATAAATTTTATCCTCACACAATTACCAAAAACCGAAATTATTGAAGATATCAGAAAAGATGTACCAATTTATCCAAAAGTGGCAATAAGAGAGTTTATTGCAAATGCCTTGATTCATCAAGATTTTGCCATTGACGGCATGCCCATAACCATTGAAATATTTACCAATAGGTTCGTAATTACAAATCCTGGTGCACCATTAAACGATGTTAATCGTCTTTTGGATATGCCACCAAGATCAAGAAATGAAATTCTTGCTCAAACAATGCTTTTACTTGGCATTTGTGAAAGAAGAGGAAGTGGTATTGATAGAGCGATTGAAGCCATTGAAGAAAGAAGATTGCCTGCCGTAAAATTTGAAAAAAGCGAATCACATACAAGGGTGATATTGTTTCCTCCAAAGTCGTTAAAAGAGATGTCTAAACCTGAAAAAATTATGGCTTGCTATCAACACGCTTGTTTGCTTTTTGAAGATAGAAAGGAATTAAACAACCAATCTGTTAGAGAGCGTTTTGGCATAAACAAGAACGATTCGTCTGTGGCATCAAGGATAATTTCAGACACATTTGAAGCTGGTTTAATTAAACTTTCTGACCCAGAAATCACATCAAGAAAATACGCAACTTATATTCCATACTATGCTTAATTCCATAAAATCTTATTTGCAAAGTAAATCCAAATATCATAAAATCCATTGATTATCAATGTTTTATTATTTGCAAAGTAAATCCGTATATGACTAAAAAAGAGTTTTTTCCACCCCGGCCAACCACCAATCCAACCATTTATGCTTATGAGTTGGTGGGGGTGGCCACGCACAAGGGTTTGCTCAAAATCGGCTATACCGACCGCGATGCACAAACCCGTATCAAAGAGCAATTGGGTACGGCAGCTATTCCATACAAAATTGTGTTTGAAGAATCGGCCATGAAACGTGATGGTAGCAGTTTTACCGACCGCGACATTCACCGCCATTTACGTAAACAAGGCTTTGCCAATCCCGACGGCGAATGGTTCAAATGCACCCTGAACGATTTACGCAGAGCCATTTGGGAAATCAAAACAGGCGAACGCACCGAGGCCAACCGAACGCTCAGTTTCGGTATGCGACCCGAGCAGGAAGCTGCTGTAAATAAAACCATTGCTTATTTCAAGAGTTTCAAAAAGGAAAATTCCGAAAAAACACCCCATTTCCTATGGAACGCCAAAATGCGTTTCGGGAAAACCTTTGCCAGTTATCAATTGGCAAAAAAAATGGGTTGGAAAAAACTGTTGGTGCTCACTTTCAAACCTGCCGTGGAAGATGCTTGGAAGGAAGATTTATTATCTCACGTAGATTTTGAAGGTTGGCAATTCTATTCAAAACATGAAACTGGATTTGAAGAAAAGGACATAGATTTTAAGAAGCCCATCGTATGCTTTGGTTCGTTTCAAGATTATTTAGGAATTAATAAAAATACGGGTGGCATTAAATCTAAAAATGAATGGGTACACGCCACGGTTTGGGATTGTATCATTTTTGACGAATACCATTTTGGAGCTTGGCGAGAAAACGCCAAAGATTTATTCGGTAAAGATTTAGAAGCCGAAAAAGAAATTGAAGCATACAAAAAGATTGAAAAAGAAGGGATTGCCGAAGAAGATAAAGCAGAACACCTTGAGAAAATTATCCCAATCAGCACCAATCACTATTTGTATTTATCAGGTACACCATTTCGGGCAATCAGCTCAGGCGAGTTCATTGAAGAGCAAATTTTCAATTGGACCTATTCAGACGAGCAACGAGCCAAGGAAAATTGGGACGATACAAAAGGCCCAAATCCTTATGCAGCCTTGCCAAGAATGGTAATGCTCACCTATCAATTACCCGATTCTATTCGCCAAATTGCGATGCAAGGTGAGTTTGATGGTTTCGATTTAAACATATTCTTTTCAGCCGAAGGCGAAGGACGAAAGGCCCGATTCAAATACGAAGATGAAGTACAAAAATGGTTGGACTTGATTCGGGGTTCGTTTAGCGAAACCACCGTTGACCATTTAAAGATGGGAGCAAAAAAGCCGCCTTTGCCATTCTCACACACTCCATTGCTCAAAGTACTAAATCATACTTTTTGGTTTTTGCCAACCGTTGCAGCTTGTAATGCCATGGCATTATTACTTGAAAGAAGACAAAATATATTTTACCACGATTACAAAGTGGTAGTTGCGGCAGGCACACAGGCAGGAATTGGCATAGAAGCATTGCCCCCGGTTTTAGATGCAATGACCGACAATCCATTGGAATCAAAAACCATTACGCTTTCTTGTGGCAAACTTACCACAGGGGTATCGGTCAAACCTTGGACGGGTATTTTTATGTTGCGTAATTCTTCCAGTCCTGAAACATACTTTCAGGCCGCTTTTCGAGTACAAACGCCTTGGGTTATTAAAAATCCCGACAGTAAATGGCCCAACAAAGAAGAAATTCTAAAAGAAGAATGCTACGTTTTTGATTTTGCTCCAGACAGAGCATTAAGACAAATTGCAGATTACAGTTGTCGACTGAATGTCAATGAGTCCAATCCTGAAGCAAAAGTGGCCGAATTTATCAACTTTCTGCCCGTGTTGGCGTATGACGGTAGTTCAATGAAACAAGTGGATGCCGCAGGTATTTTGGATATGGCCATGAGTGGCACAACCGCCACACTTTTGGCAAGGCGTTGGGAGAGTGCATTGCTTGTAAATGTAGACAACAACACGCTTGCCCGATTGATGGCAAACGAAGAAGCAATGAAGGCATTGATGAGTATTGAAGGCTTTAGAAATCTAAATCAAGACATTGAAACCATTATCAACAAGTCAGAAGCTGTTAAAAAAGCAAAGAAAGAAGCCAACGACCGAGAATTGACCAAGAAAGAGAAAAAAGAACTTTCAGACGAAGAAAAAGAATACAAAAGCCGTAGAAAACAAATTCAGGAAAAGCTTATCAAGTTTGCTACTCGTGTACCAGTGTTTATGTACCTGACAGACTACCGAGAACGAAGCTTGAGAGACGTAATCACGCAATTAGAGCCAGGACTTTTCAAAAAAGTAACCGGTCTGAGCGTCAAAGATTTTGAACTATTGGTAAGCCTTGGGGTATTCAACAGCGCTTTAATGAATGATGCCGTTTACAAATTTAAACGCTACGAAGATGCTAGTTTGGAATATATCGGAATCAATAGACACGAGGGTGAAGATGTTGGACTATACGATACTGTACTTACATCCAAAGAGTACAGGGCAATTTTTGTCAATGAGAGTTAAGACTGCTTGCTGGTATAATCTGCAAACCAAATTTCTCTACTTTCTAACTATATTTCATAGAGTTAAATAAATATGGCCAAATACAGCGTACATCAACAACCCGTAGAAACTTTACTTACTTGGATAAAATCGGGAGAAATCGCCATTCCTGAGATACAACGGCCTTTTGTGTGGAACGCTACCCGCGTCAGAGATTTGATTGATTCTTTATATAAAGGATTCCCAGTGGGCTACATTATCACTTGGCGTAACCCCGACGTAAAACTTAAAAATGGGTCGCTCTCGGCAGGGAAAAAAGTGCTGATTGACGGTCAGCAGCGCATTACGGCCCTCACAGCGGCCATTGTTGGCCAACGTGTACTCAACAACAATTACAAAGAAATATACATTCGGATTGCATTTAATCCGCTCGAAGAGAAGTTTGATGTACTCAATAAAGCGTATGAAAATAGCTCAGAATGGATTAATAACATTAACCCCATCATCAATGATGAAATTTCAATCACCAAGGCCATCCGGGAGTACATGGCCCAAAACCCGGACGCCGATGAAGATTTGGTGGAAGAGCGAATCGAAAACCTAAAACGCATCAAGAACAAACAGGTAGGTATTATTGAGTTAGACCACTCACTGGATATTGATACCGTTACCGAAATATTTATTCGTATCAACCAAAAGGGTGTCGTATTGAGCAATGCCGATTTTGTAATGTCCAAAATTGCTGCCGACGAAAAACACGGAGGTAATAAGATGCGGAAATTGGTGGATTATTTTTGCCGCTTTATCGTGGACAAAGATTTCAATAAGCATATCATTGACAACGATAAAGAGTTTTACAATCACGAATACTATCAAGCTATCAAATGGATGACGACAGGTAGCGATGATTTATATATTCCCGATTATATTGATTTTCTACGAGTTGCTTATACTTACAAGTTTAGTCGCGGTAAGTTCAGTGATTTGGTGGCGTTATTGTCGGGAAGAAACTTTGAAACTAGAGCTTACGAGGATGAGATTTCAGAGCACAGTTATCGAATGCTTTCGGATGGTCTTTTGGATTTTGTGAACCAAACCAATTACCAGCGTTTTTTGATGCTGGTCAGTTCAACGGGGCTCATCAGCGAAAAACTGATTTCTTCTAAAAACAGTTTGAATTTTTCGTATGCTCTTTATTTAAAATTGCGTAAAGATGGTTTGCCTGAAGCTGAAGTACAACATTATGTCAAACGCTGGCTTATAATGTCTTTGCTCATAGGCCGCTATTCGGGTTCTTCTGAATCAATGATTGATGAAGACATCAAACAAATTAATGAAAAGGGCATTGCAGCTTATCTGACCCAAATGGAGCAGACATATTTAGGGCAAGGTTTCTGGGCGTTTGGATTAGTCAATGATTTAGAGACTTCGAGCATCAATAACAACGCGTATAACGTCTATTTGGCGGCTCAATGTAATGAGAACTCCACGGCATTTCTTGCTAAAAGTATGAAAATAAGAAGTTTAATTGAGCAAAGAGGGGATATTCACCACCTTTTTCCTAAAAAGTACCTTAGTACCAAAAACTTTTTGCAGAAGCTATACAATCAGGTAGCCAACTTTGTCTATACCGAGCAAGCGACCAATATAAAAATAGGCATGATGGCTCCAAATCAATACATGGCCAAAGTGAAAGCGCAAATAGAAAATCGGATATTGGATATTAGCACACTTGATTCAGAAGAAGCCCTGCACGAAAATCTCCTCCAAAACGACATTCCTTTGAGCATCATGGATGCTGATGCAAGCCACTACGAGGAGTTCTTGAAAGAACGGAGGCTATTGATGGCGCAGAAAATCAAAACGTACTATGAGCGGTTATAGATATTGGCATATTAATGCGAATATTGGGTTAGAACATATAGTATATTCGCTTTTTTTGTGCTTATTTTCGTAGCGGCGGCAGTAAAAATAGATGGTCATCGAACCACCGAGCAATATCAGTAAAGTTCATTATCATAGCACTCACCGAGGTAGTAATAAAGTTGAAACAAATTAGCAATGAAAACAAAGAAACGAGTGGAAAATCTCACTCAGTAAAGCAGTAAAATCCCTAACAATATGAGAAAAGTTATTTTAGGTCTTGCTATGAGTTTGGATGGGTACATCGAAGGCCCCAACGGAGAGTATGACTGGTGTTTTACGGATCAAGACTATGGACTTAACGAATTTTTTAAACGGATTGACGCAGTATTTGTGGGACGAAAAACCTACCAAATGGCGTTGACTAACGTAGGTGAAACGGCTTGGATGCCCAAAGTAACTGAATACGTGTTTTCGAATACACTTCCTGATTTTAAACTTGAACGCAAAAAGCTTGTTAAAGGAGATATTGAGCGGCAGGTACGTACCATCAAGTCATTGCCAGGAAAAGATATATGGCTTTTTGGTGGAGCTGAATTGGCCAGTAACCTCATGAATTTGGGGCTGGTGGACGAAGTTTGGCTTTCCATTCATCCTATTGTGTTGGGAGCGGGAAAACCGTTGTTTAAAGAGCTAAAAGAACGTAAATGGCTCACACTCCTCGATTCTAAAATCTACGCTAATGGATTGGTGTCGCTTCGTTATAAAATGATGTGGAATTAATTTTATTATATTAAGTTTGACGTAGGTCATACCTTTCTAAAGTACGAACTAGTAGTTTTGTTCACAATGATACTACAACAACTTTGGAGAGGATTATCAATAGTACTTTGGGTAATAACCCTGAGCTGTGCGACACATGACCAAACGCAAACAGGTATCCAAGAAAAAGAAGTTTCTGACGACAGTACGCGGCTAGCGGCTTTGCCTACAAGTGTGCCTACTCCCGCTGACAATCCTACCACGCCCGAAAAAGTTGCGTTGGGGCGGTTACTGTTTTTTGACCCTATTTTATCGGGAAACAAAGACGTGGCTTGTGCTACTTGCCATCAGCCCGAGTTTGGTTTTGCAGAAAGTTTGGAAATTTCCATTGGAGTCAATGGTCATGGCTTGGGAAGCAAACGTGCTTTTCGGACGCCCAACGATATTCCTTTTGTCAAACGAAATTCACAAACGGTTCTTAACGCTGCTTTTAACGGTATTCGCGAAAATGGTCGTGTGGAGGCGAGTATCGCACCCATGTTTTGGGACGTGCGGGCAAAAGGTTTGGAAGCCCAAGCGCTCGAACCTATCAAATCGTTGGAAGAAATGCGGGGGCATCGTTATACCAAGGAAGCAGCGTTGGATAGTGTAATTAACCGCCTTCTCGCCAATGCCGAATACCGTTTGTTGTTCCAAAATGCGTTTGGCTCCCAAGATTCTATTACGATTCGTACCCTCAGGCAAGCGGTTGCGGCTTACGAACGAACGCTCGTTGGGGGTAATTCTCGCTTTGACCAGTATATGCGTGGCGACAATACCGCACTTTCTATCAACGAACGCGATGGGATGCAAGCGTTCTTGAAATCGGGCTGTGCCAAGTGTCATAATGGCCCTATGTTGTCTGATTATCAATTGCATACGCTGGGAGTTCCTGACAATGAAAAACTTCCGGAAACAGATGCTGGGGTGGATAATCGGTACCGTTTTAGAACGCCTACCCTACGAAACTTACGCTACACCGCTCCCTACATGCACAGCGGGAAACTTCGTACGCTTGAACACGTTTTGGAGTTTTATGAGGACTTGTCGGGGGATAAAATTCGTAACCCCAACGTGACCAAAGCACACCTTGACCCGTTAGTGAATTCATTGAAAGTCAGCTTTAAAGATATTTCAAACATAGTAGAATTTCTGAATACCCTCAACGATGAAGGCTTTGACCGTAGTACGCCCAAACGCGTACCGAGCGGTCTTAAAGTCAGTGGGAATCTCAACTGAAACGGCTATCTTGCGTAGGTAAAAACCTTCATTGACCCAACCCTAACCCTATGCAAAACCGATTACTGTCGTTAGACGTGTTTCGCGGCCTGACCGTGGCTGCCATGATTTTGGTAAATAACCCGGGCGATTGGGGGCACGTCTATGCGCCGTTGCTCCATGCTCACTGGAACGGCTGTACGCCCACCGATCTTGTTTTTCCTTTCTTTTTGTTTATTGTTGGCGTTTCTATTGCGTTTGCAATGGGGAAAAATTCGCCCACAGTACTGAAAATTGCACGGCGAAGTGTGACGCTGTTTGGCTTGGGACTTTTTTTGAGCTTGTATCCAAAATTTAATTTTGAAACGGTTCGAATTCCCGGGGTGCTCCAACGCATCGCTATTGTGTATTTTGTTTGTTCACTTCTTTACATAAAAACAACCCGTAAGACCCAAATCAGATTGCTGGCGTTGGTTCTGTTGGCTTATTACGTGCTGATGACGTTCGTTCCTGTCCCTGGAGTGGGCTATGCGAGTTTAGAACCCGAAACGAACTTGGGTGCTTGGGTGGATCGTACTATTTTAGGAACCAATCACTTGTGGAAAGCCGCCAAAGTGTGGGACCCCGAAGGAATTTTTAGCACCATTCCAGCCGTCGGGACGGGGTTACTGGGGGTATTGACTGGGCAATGGATACGTGCCGATACGCCTGTAGCTGAGCGAATTGCGTGGCTGTTTGCCGCTGGGAATGGATTGGTTGTTGCAGGACTCATAGCGGATTTGTTTTTCCCAATCAATAAGTCGTTGTGGACGAGTTCGTACGTATTGTACGCGGGAGGCTGGGCAATGGTAGGTTTGGCGCTGTGCTATTGGCTCATCGACGTCCAAGGGTATCGTAAGTGGACAACGCCTGTGGTCGCTTTTGGCGTAAATGCCATTACGGTTTTTTTCTTGTCGGGTATTATCCCTCGGACGTTGGCATTGATAAAAATAGACACCCCCGACGGGCCGATAAGCTCGCAATTGTGGATGCAGAAAAACTTGATAGGGGTTTGGTTTGTCAACGAATACAACGCTTCTCTGGCAGGAGCACTGACCTTTTTGACAATTTGGTTTGTGATTTTATATGTGATGTATAAGAAAGGGGTTATCATTAAGGTGTAGCAATACAAAGCCCTGCCAAGATTCAAAAACTTGGCAGGGCTACACTATTTATAGATAACGGTTGACCGTCTCTTATTTCATCGCAGGCTTAGCTTCCTCTTTCACTACTTTCATCACCCCGTTCATGATGCGCCAGTGGCCTGGGAACGTACAGATATATGGATAGTTACCAGGTTCAGTAGGTGCCGTGAATGTGAGGCGGTATGACTGATCAGGGTTGACCAAAGGCGTAAAAGCGACTACCTGAGGTAAGTTGGGAATGTAGTTTTTTTCCACTGCATCTTTTTGCGTAATCATTTTGTCGGCAGCGTTTCCGACGAGGTCCATCGCCTTAGGCTTCACAATCACGAGGTTGTGCTGCATCGCGTCTGGGTTGTCGAACACCAACTCTACGGGTTTGCCTGCAATAACCGTAAACTCTTTGAGGTCAAACTTCATCGCTTCCTTCACCGACTTGATTTTGATGACTTGTAAATTAGGGTCAACAGGCACAAGTGAATTGGCACCAAACGACTCGATGATGCCCGTAAATTTGCCCTTCAAATCTTCAGGAATACCGTCTTTTGCGGTGACAAGCAATAGTTTGTTGGCATCGCTAGTGGTTACTTTACGACGCGGATTCCAGCCGTTGACAACTCCCTTCAACACCGCATAACGAGCGTCGTCGTCTAGCGTATTGGCTTTGGTAATCAGTTCCAATAACGACTCTGGACTCAATGAGGTAGAAGAGGCTTGGCTACGAGCGGCGCGTTCTAAGGCAAAATCAGAGAGTTTGGCAGGGCGTTTTACGTCAAAGGTTTTGCTCAACGAGTTGTTTTTAACATCGTCTTCTTCAGGAATGGCATTGTCGCCGTCGATGGTGGCACTGATACGCAATTTTCCCGCTTGTTCGGCTGTAAAGCCCATACGCCCCACCCACGGGCCGTTGTTGCTTTCGACCAACTGAATGGTTTCGCCCGCGCCGATGCCGTTTTTAAGCTGGTAGCTCACATAGTTGATTTTAAGCCCTAGGCCTTCGATGGCTACCTTTACGACAGGAACCGTTTCTTTCGGAATGGCTACGCCTTTGTTGGTAATTTCAATGGTAATACTTGCCGACTCACGCACCGATGGCACCGCAGGATTGACGATGAGATTGGTGATGGCTAAATCTGGTTTTGTTGCTCCAGCAGATGCTTGGTTGCCCGCGCCGTGATTCATTGCATGGTGGTCGTGATTCATGGCCGCTTTGGGTTCGCTTTTCTTCGTTTCGGTACGTTGACCTACGGTGCGCTTAGCGAGGTAAGTTTGCATGAGTTTACCACCGTGGGCATTCAAAATAACCGAAAAAGCATCGGGCAACCAACGGTCGTCGGCTTCGTTTGAGCTTTCAAAGCGAGCCAAAACCGCTTTTTCAACGTCAGACGTTAGGGGAGTTTCGGTGAATTTCAACAAGGTATTCAATACCACCAACGGCTCTGAATCATTGAGCGTATTGTTGTTTAACAACGCTTGCGCCGTTATATTCGTTGAAGGCAATACTTGCACGGCATTTTTACGCACGGCTGCACTTGGGTGCTTGAGCGCACCTACCACCGCTTTAAGAACGTTATCGTCCGACATAGCTCCTAATCCTTGCAACGCCCACAAAGCGTGGATAGCGGCTGGATTTAAACCAATTTCGTCGACCGAAGTGTCATTAACCAATGCAATTAGCTGTGGAATAACGTCTTTGTTGCCACGCTCTACCAACATACGCTGCGCATGGTTACGCCAAAACATATTGGTGTTTTTGAGCGCTGCCACCAATTCTTGGGGGCGGTCTTTGCTAAGCGCTATTGGGGTGTAAGCAGGAGCTTGCTTGTAGCCTACGCGGTAGATACGTCCATGGGTGTAATCGCGAAGGTTGGTTTCGTAGGCGTTCCCTTTGCCGTTGCCAAAGCCCTGTGGAGTAGGGTTATGCTGAATGATGAAACTGTACCAGTCGGCTACCCAAACGGCACCGTCTGGGCCTACTTCGGCAAATACTGGCGAGAACCATTCGTCGGCACCTGCCATGAGGTTGAAGGCTTCTTTGTCTTCGTAGTCAGTCCCACGTTTAACGAGCTGGTTTTGGTGCAATACGTGGCCCGTTGGTTCGGCTACGAAGGCAATTTGATTCCAGTATTTTTTAGGAAAAGCACGAGCCGTGTAGAAATTATGTCCTGCGGCGGCGGTAAACCCACCGAATACGTCCACCTGACGGATACGTGGCGTAATGGTTTTCATGTCTTTGTGTGTGTCCGTGCCACGGCTACCGTTGTCGCGTCCCATGCCGAGGCTACCCGTAAAGTAGCGGTGAGGAATGGCCATGTACCAGCCGTGTGAGTTGTTGGCCGTTGACCCAAACACATCACCTGCTTCATTGAAGCCCATGCCCCACGTATTGTTAGAAGTACTGGTCATCCACTCCATTTTTGAGCCATCGGGTTTGAAGCGGAAAAGTGCTTGGCCAAACTTGAGGGTATCGGCGTTTTCTTTCAGTTTTCCCTCAAAACCTGAGTAACCTACGCATCCCCAAATCCAGTTGTCGAAACCGTAGTGCAAGTTGCTCGGCCCCGCGTGGGTATCGCCCGTTCCGAATCCTGAGAATAAGATTTTTCTTTCGTCCGCTTTATCGTCACCGTCGTTATCTTTCAAAAACAACATGTGAGGCGCTTGGCTCACGATAAGTCCTCCGTTGGCAAAGACCATCCCCGTTGGAATGCTTAATCCTTCGGCAAAACGAGTGAACTTATCTGCTTTACCATCTTTGTCGGTATCTTCACAAATCAAGATATAGTCCGTACCGCCTGTGTCTTTACGTTCGTTGGGGTAATCTTTAGTAATAAGTACGTACAAACGCCCGCGCTCGTCCCAGCTCATCGCGATGGGGTGCATGACGTTGGGTTCTGAGGCAAACAAATCCAATGTAAAATCCGTTGGGACTTGAATATGCTTCATCGACTCTTGTGGCGAAACGGCATTTTGTTGGAGTTGTGGGCCTGGGCGTTTTTCGTAGTTAGGAAGTTTTGATTCTTTATACGTAAACGGAAGTGGGTCAAGGGCGGCTAAATCTTTGACGGCTTGGTCGCCTACAGCCCAACGAATTCCTTTTTCCAACAAAGTCATAAATTCGGGTTGGCTCCACGTACGGTCGTCGTGGCCGTACGCCGTGTAGAAAATGCGTCCTTTGCCGTGCGTCCTAACCCACGTATAAGGTTCAGTTTTGGTATTTGGCTTATCTTTGTATTGGTCGGGTTGAATTTCACGCTCCGTCAACACGAGGTTATCGGGCTGTAGCTTGGTGTGAAGGTAGGTTTCGTCCAACGTCTTGAACATCTTGGCGCGCATGATGGCAGGGTGGTTGGGATTGGTCCAAACGGGGCGAATCGTATCCCATGTATGGCGCCAAAATTGTCCTCCCATGATTTTTACCAATTCGTCCGAATTGCGGAAGCAATACGACGCGCAGTGAACTGGAATAAAGCCTTTGCCGCTAGCGATGTAGTCCACCAACGCGCGCTCTTGGGGTTTGCTAATGGTATCCCAGTTAGCATACAAAAGGACTCCGTCGTACTTGGCTAGGTTGGTCGCGTTGAGGTCGTTGAGGTCATCAGAGTACGTAAAGTTGATGCCCTTTGCACCTAATGCCGACATGATAGACGGAACGCGTTCAATAGGTCGGTGGTGGCCGTTGTCGCCCAGAAACAAGATTTCGATGCGGCGGGGCTTGGTCGCTTGTTGGGTTTGGGGCGTTTGCGTTGTTTTTTGAGTGGCGCATTGCCACAGCAAAATCGCCGACAAAACAATGGTTAGGAAGCGTTTCATTGTATGGTTAAAAAATTATTTGTTACTGGGAAAATGAGGGGAATAGATTTTATGATATGATTTTCTACAGACGTTTTTGGTTCTCCGAACCATTTGTAATTTTTTTTGTAATTTTTGTTTTCTACAAACGTTTTGGTTCTCCGAACCATTTACATTTTTATAATCATCCAAAAGGTTCGGAGAACCAATCACGTTTGTAAAAATTATGGCATTTTATGCGTTAAAGAAATCGGGTAATTGCAAGAGTTTACCGCCTTGCATGGCCGACTCGTGCGCAAGAATCCCCACCGATGTCCAGTTGGCTGATTGAGGGGCATTCGGGAACGGATCACGGTCGTCGACTAGTGCCATCAAAAACTCATGTACCAAGTGCGGGTGAGAGCCACCGTGTCCAGCACCTTGGGTAAACGAAAGGTGCGTATTGTCGGCAATGTCATAAACCCCTTTGGTAGTGAAATCTTGAATTTCGGCAGGTAAAAGGTGCGCGTAATCTGGGGTAGCTACTCGTTCTGGAATTTCGTGCTCTTCTTTTTTCGCCGTGTGAATCACTGCCTCTTCGCCTTCGATGAGCGGCCATTCAAACGATTTTTTAGAACCATATACCTCGAAACTTTCGCGATATTGGCGTGCTACGTCAAATAAAGAGCGATAAACGTACGCACTCAAGTCGCTGTCTTTGAACTTGATGTGTGCTGACTCAACCGCGAATGGCGAGTTGTGGATTTTGGCCAACTCTTCGCGGATGGTACCCGAACCAAAACACGATACATACTCGGCTTCTAATTTGAGCAAACCTGCTACAGGCCCTACGCAGTGGGTCGCGTAGTGCATCGGAGGCAATCCTGGCCAGTAGTCAGGCCAACCGTCCATGTCTTGCTGGTGCGATGCCTTCAAGAACTGAACTTTCCCGAGTTCGCCTTTTTCGTACAATTCTTTGACAAATAAAAACTCGCGGGCATATACCACGGTTTCCATCATCATGTATTTTTTACCCGTTTCTTTAACGGCCTTTACAATCTCCATACACTCTTCCACGCTTGTGGCCATCGGAACCGTACAAGCAACGTGTTTGCCTGCGCGAAGGGCTTTTAAGCTTTGCTCGGCATGGTTAGGTATGGGGGAGTTGATATGAACTGCGTCAATATTGGGGTCTTTGAGTAGCTCGTCGTAGTCAGAATAACGTACTTCCACACCAAAAGCATCGCCAATGGCATTGAGCTTTTCGACGTTACGTTGGCAAATAGCGTACATATTGGCGTTTGGGTGACGCTGATAAATCGGAATAAATTCGGCACCAAAACCAAGGCCTACAATAGCGATATTGATTTTTTTCATGGAAAAAGAGTATTGATTGGGAGTTTCGTAATCAAATAATAGTGTGAATAAGAGTCGTCAAGCTAGTACAGAATTTTTGATAAAGGCCAGTCCGTCGCGCATGAGTTGTTCTTCCGAATCAAACATTTTACGCCAAATATTAGCCGCAGGAAGTTTCGGACTGAAAGCCTCAATGCTCAACCAGCCGTCATAATTGATGTCTTTGATGGCTTGGAAAGTGCCTTTCCAGTCTACGTTTCCTTTGCCAGGCGTACTGCGATCGTTCTCGGAGAGCTGAATAAACGCAATGCGGTCGCCCATGCTGCGAATACAGTCACCAATGTTTTTCTCTTCGATGTTGGCATGAAAGGTATCAAACATGATTTTACAGTTGGGGTGATTAATGTCATCGACAAAGCGAGTGAGTTCGTCGCCGCAACTGGTGAGGTATAATTCAAAGCGATTGAGGTATTCTAGTCCTAGTAAAATTCCTTGCTGTTGGGCATAGTCAGCCAATTTTTGAATCCCTTCTACTCCCCATTTCCACTCATCGGTCGTGGCAGGTTGTCCTGTAAAAACCCCCAAGGCAGAATGGTACGGCCCCATGAGTTTGGTCGCTCCAAGCACGGCTCCGCAGTCAACAACCCGCTTGAGATTTTCGAGGGCATGGGCACGAATAGAAGGGTCCGAACTGATGAGGTTTTCGGTTGGGCCGCAGAAAGTGTCGCATTCGCGGTGTAGCCCCAGTTCGTCCAATTTTTTGCGCCATTGATGCCATGCGTCAGGGTTGGTATTGAAAATGGGCACTTCCACCCCTTCAAATCCGATTTCCCGAATAAGTTCTAAGGTCGGGAAGAGGCTCTCGTCGATTTGAGTGCCCCAGAGCAGCAAATTCATACTGTATTTCATAATGCAATTTTATGGAGAAATAGTACTAAAAACCTATTGTTTGTTTGCAGGTTTTGACTGTTTTTTGATTGAAAACTCTAATATTAAATAAATTTTGGTTAAAAAAATGTTATTATAGAATAGATGTAACTAAAGACGAACCAGTACTTAAAAGACAACGTTTCGAAGAATATAGCCTACTTTTGTGCATGAATTATTTTAAAAATTTACAGGAATTACTGAAAGTAGAGCGGGAAGAAGACCTTTGCCAATACCAACGATTGACCGAGCAAGCATCCGTAGCTGAGCGCCGTGCCAATGGCCTTACGTGGTATCCGGTGGCGATACGTGGCTCGGAAATGAGTAGAGGCGATTATTTGTCGGTCGAGCTCGAACGCACAACCCATCAAGATATTTCTCACCAATTTCGTTTTGGGGTTCCTGCGGTTTTCTTTGGCAACCACGACCCTAAAAATGACCGAGTAGAAGGTACGATTGTGCACCAAAGTGGAAATCGACTACGAATTACCCTCCGCACGGATGAACTGCCCGACTGGACCCGCGACGGTAAGCTGGGCGTGGAAGTGCTTTTTGATGACAATAGCTACGAAGAAATGCAATCGGCACTCAAGCAAGCGATGGCCGTAGCAGAAGGGGCAGTGACTCCTATGAGGGAACTTGTACAGGTATTGACAGGAAATAAAACCCCAACTTTTAAAGAATATGGGCCCGAAGTAGCGCTTCTGCGTCTTAATGAATCACAGCAACGCGCGGTACAGACCATTCTGAAAGCCAATGAATTGGCGATTGTTCATGGGCCTCCAGGAACAGGGAAAACGACTACGTTGGTGCAAGCAATCAAAGCGTTGGTTTGCCGAGATAATCAGAAAATATTGGTGGTAGCGCCAAGCAATACAGCGGTGGACTTGTTGAGCGAAAAGCTTCATTTAGAAGGTGTAAATGTACTAAGGGTAGGAAATCCTGCCCGAGTTACCGAACGACTCATGTCGCTGACACTTGATGGTAAAATGTCCGAACATCCTCAAATAAAGGAGGTGAAACGACTCAAAAAGCAAGCACAAGAGTTTAAGAGTATGGCATACAAGTACAAGCGCAATTTTGGGAAATCGGAACGTGACCAACGTAAGCTGCTTTTTGAGGAAGCTCACAAAATCATGAAAGAGGTGGGCAATACGGAGCAATACATTATTGATGATTTGATGGCCAAGACGCAAGTAGTGACGGCGACGTTGGTAGGTTCTAATCACTATACCGTACGAGAAGGAAAGTATCAAACTGTTGTGATTGACGAGGTAGGACAGGCGCTAGAACCCGCGTGTTGGATTCCGATACTCAAGGCGCAAAAAGTGGTTTTAGCAGGAGACCATTGCCAACTTCCTCCCACCATCAAATCAGAAGCTGCGGCAAAGAGTGGATTGAGTAAGACGTTACTAGAAAAATGCGTTGATTTGTATCCGCAAGCAGTGACGTTGTTGGAAGAACAATACCGAATGAACGAGCAAATCATGGGGTATTCGTCGCAGGTGTTTTATAAAAACCTGTTAAAAGCGCACGCTTCGGTGGCCAAACGTCGCCTTTTTGCTGAGGATAAACCAGTGGTTTTTATTGATACTGCGGGCTGTGGTTTTGACGAAAAGATAGAAGGTACGAGTGCAACTAACCCCGAAGAAGCGGGGCTTTTGCTCAAGCACCTCAGCCAGTTTATGGCCGAATGGGCTTCTAAAACTAAGACACCGAATGAAGTGCCGAGTGTGGCTATTATTTCGCCTTACAAACAACAAATTCAAATCCTTAATGAGCAACTAACGCAGGTCGCTGATTTGCAATCTTTTTTATCAGCTATTGCCGTAAATACCGTAGATAGTTTTCAAGGGCAAGAACGGGATATTGTGTATATCAGCATGGTACGAAGCAATGCCGAAGGAGTGATTGGGTTTTTGTCAGACATCCGACGGATGAACGTGGCGATGACAAGAGCACGTAAAAAATTAGTCATTGTGGGTGACAGCGCGACTTTAGCTCAGTTTTCGTTTTATGCCGATTTTATAGCTTATGCTGAGTCGATAGAGGCTTATCAAAGTGCGTGGGAATGGATGTAAACCACTCCTATTTATAGCTGTATTTTAACCAAAAAAAGAACATTTTTTGGTTAGTATAGTTAGATAATAGTTAACCACACGCCGAATGAGAATACCTTTACGCAAAGAGTTAAGTGCCCCTGCATCTTCATTTATGGCGCTTGAGCTAATTGAAGCTCATTTTGACCCAAATTGGCATTTCCACCCACACTACCAAATTTTTACGGTTCTAGAGGGGTCGGGGACGAGATTTATTGGGGACGATATTCGCCATTTTGAAGCAGGGGATACCGTTTTTTTGGGGCCTAATGTGCCTCATCTTTGGCGTAGCGACCGAGCGTATTTTGAGGGAAACACCGATTTGAAAACGCACGGTATTGTAGTCTATTTTACGGAAAATTTTTTGGGAGAAACGTTTTTTCAAAAACCAGAAATGCACGCACTGAGGCAGCTTTTGCAAAAAAGTCATCGTGGGTTAGACATTGTGGGTGGTGCCCGTGAATACGTGCGAGAAAGCCTAGGTTGCTTGTCGAAAATCGATGGTTTTGAGGCAATTCTTCAGCTTTTGACCATGCTTCACTATCTGTCGCACTCCACCGAAATCACCTACATTACGAGCGTGGGGTATGTCAATACCCACAAAGTTTCGGAGACGGAGCGAATGCAGAAAGTGCACGAATACGTGATGAAACATTTCAAAGAAGAACTCCGCCTCAACGAAGTGGCAGCACTTACCAACATGACTGAAGCGGCTTTTTGTCGATATTTTAAAAGCCGTACTAATAAGACCTTTTCCGATTTTGTGAGCGAGATTCGGGTGGGTTATGCGTGCAAGTTGTTGATAGAAGAAAAATTTTCAGTGACCCAAATCTGTTACGAAAGTGGCTTCAACACCGTCTCAAACTTCAACAGACAATTTAAAAACCTCACTGGAAAATCGCCCTTGCAGTACCAAAAAGAGTACAGACGTGCGGGCGGCTAACGCACACGCTCATGGCAGAACATTTGGATACAGGAAAACAAGGCGAAGACAAAGCCGCTGAATTTTTGGCCGATAAAGGATACGAAATCGTTGGCAGAAATTACCGCTATCGCCACGCTGAAATAGACATTATCGCCAAAAAGAACAAAATTTTGGTATTTGTGGAAGTAAAAACCCGCACTAATCTTAGTTATGGAATGCCCGAGGAGTTTGTAGACGTCACCAAACGCCGATTGATTATGAAAGCAGCCGAAAACTACATTTTTGACCGTGATTGGCACGGTGACATTCGCTTTGATGTTGTTTCGGTCATTATTAATTCAGGTACTGTTAAAGTTTTCCACATCGAAGATGCGTTTTATTGAGCCACGTAAGCGATGCCTTCTTTGTCGAGCAGTGAGGTGATGCGTTCGCTGATTTGAAAAACAATTTTGACGTTTTTAGGCTCCATTTCATCGTCCACCCATTTCCAGTCTTCGGCGGTGGCATCGAGCAGATTGAGGAGTTCAAACAGTTTCTTGGGTTTTTCTTGCGCCAAAAAGCCGTCCGAGTTTTTGATAAAAATGGCCACGTCCGACGCCGAAATCCATTCCAGATCATTTAGAAATTCGTCGAGCGATTCTAAGTTATGTTCAAAATCTTCGGGAAAGCCCAAGCCTTTTTCAATGGCTTGATAAAAAGCGGTAAGGGTTGGAATTTTGGCCCCATCAATCATGGCCACCCGATAGGCAGAAAAACTACTGCCGAGCATAGGTGTGGATAGAAGAATAAAATTGGCCATGATTACGATTGTTTGGTTTTGTTACGCCCTTGTTGAAGGAGCTCAATGCGCTTATTACGATAGGTTTGGGTGGCAATATCCCGTAAAATATTAAGTGAATCAGCTGTATTTTTTGACGAAACTCCGCCATAAATTACTCCGTCAATCGAACGTAAGGCTTCGGCTAATTGTTCGTCGGGCAGATTGTCCATAATCTCCTTGGTGGTATAAGTTACGTAAGGTTTACGTTCGAGGCGCTGCAAGTAGATCTTCCAGAGTACCACTACCTTTTCGGCATTTTCGATGCCTTTAGAGCCGTTGATGTCGCGGGTAAAGCGGGTAAAATTCCGTTGAAATTCCCGATTTCTTAAAAACATTTGGTACAATTCCCACTGACGCGTAAGAGCCTCACCGAAGAGTAAATAAATACCTGTTCCAATCAAACTTATCAGTAATCCTAAAAGGACGAGATAAGGGTAGTTGGTTTGACTTCGCAAAGGTACCACCTGTGTATCAGTACGTAGGTATAACGAATCTGTCAGCTCGCCTTTGATTTGTTCTCGTAGTTTTATAGAATCAATCTCAGAATAAATAGCGGTACAATCTCGACCTTCTTTTTGCCAAATAGGCACTGATAAGGTTTGAATCTTGGCTAATTCAAACGAAAGAAGGGTATATACTGCACTATCTAAACTACCTTTGGCACTGGTTTCGGTCGGAAAATAATTGAGTTTGACGACTTCAAAGGGGCGGAAAGCAGCGCTAGTATCGGGAAAAAAAACTTCAACCCGAGGTGAATGCCGAAAACTTAGTGTGTATTTAAAAGGCTTACCTACCTCAATGCTGTCGGTCAAAAAGTGGCCGTTAGGGCGTTGTTGAGGATAAGCCGTAGAAAGCGAGCAAAGGAAGAAAAGAAATAAAACGAAGCGCTGCACTGTGTATAAAATAAGCCCCCTTCTCTCTGTACAGAGAGAAGGGAAGAAGAACCAATTATTTTGCCAATTTAGCCTGTAAGTTGGCATCAATAGCATCCAAAAACTCTTCAGTATAAAGGTAGTGCTCACCGTGGTTTACTTTGTTACCGTAGATACACACTGCCAAGTCTTTTGTCATTTTTCCGCTTTCGACCGTCTCAATACATACTGCTTCGAGGGCGTTGCAGAAATCGACGAGGGCTTGGTTACCGTCCAATTTACCGCGGAAAGCTAAACCACGCGTCCATGCAAAGATAGAAGCGATAGGGTTTGTCGAGGTACGGTTTCCTTTTTGGTACTCGCGATAGTGGCGAGTTACGGTTCCGTGAGCTGCCTCTGCTTCCATTACTTGGCCGTCTGGAGTCAAAAGAACCGAAGTCATTAAGCCTAATGAACCAAAACCTTGCGCAACGGTATCCGACTGAACGTCTCCGTCGTAGTTTTTACAAGCCCATACGAAGTTACCGTTCCATTTCAGAGCCGATGCTACCATGTCATCAATAAGACGGTGCTCATAGTGAACGCCCTTATCTTTGAATTCGGTTTCGTAAATTTCTTGGAAAATATCTTTGAAACGACCGTCGTATTTCTTCAAAATCGTATTTTTTGTCGAAAGATACACAGGCCATCCTTTTTGTAAACCTACTTGGAGACAAGCACGGGCAAATCCGCGGATAGATTCGTCGGTGTTGTACATTGCCATAGCTACACCATCGCTCTTGAAATTGTAAACTTCGTGTTCGATCACAGTTCCGTCTTCACCTTCAAACTTGATAGTCAATTTTCCTTTACCTTTTGTAACAAAGTCAGTAGCGCGGTATTGGTCACCAAACGCGTGGCGTCCAACGATGATAGGGGCATCCCAGTTAGTTACTAAACGAGGTACGTTTTGGCAAACGATTGGCTCACGGAATACGGTACCATCCAAGATGTTACGAATAGTTCCGTTGGGTGACTTCCACATTTGCTTCAATCCAAACTCTTGTACACGTTGTTCGTCAGGAGTAATAGTAGCGCATTTGATACCTACGCCGTATTGGCGAATGGCGTTGGCTGCGTCCACGGTTACTTGGTCATTGGTTTCATCACGGTATTCGATGCCAAGGTCGTAGTATTTGATATCAACGTCTAAGTAAGGTAGGATAAGCTTATCTTTGATAAAACGCCAGATGATTCGGGTCATTTCATCGCCGTCGAGTTCGACGACAGGGTTAGCCACTTTTATTTTTTCCATGTTCGCAACTGAAAATTGGGGGATGAGTTAAATAAAGGTGCAAATATAACCAACTATGTTGAGTAACCCTTACGCATTTGTCACCAATTTGTGGTGATTATTAATAATGCAGGGGCGGCATTGTAGACGATAAACTGAGATAGTACGGTCAAACTGAGGAGTAAAGTGGCGGCAAAAAGCATAGAAAGGTAAAAATAAGCCGAAGACAAAGGAGGATTATCGTGCCTGTATTTTTTGAAAATCCGATTGAATCGACGATAAATCGCGCCAATTGTACAGTAACCTACGATTAAAATTTGACAGTTTTTATAGCCATACTACCCTAAAAGTACTCCCTAAAAGCCGAAACGTTGACCAATATTTGATAAAAAACCTAACAAAAAATGAGGTGAGCAGAATACGGCACTCCATAGTGATATTCTGGATGGGGTCTACAAAGGGGATTCGATTACCTACCAAAATGAGTTGAGTCGGTATAACAGCTAGCTTGCAAAACTATAGAAAAAGCAGGGCATTTTTTGAAGTAAATAGAGTGGAGTCATCGTCTAATGGTCTAAACTTTGGAATGCGCAAATGATACACCACCACCCTAAAACCAATAGCAACAATGAGGCGGAAGTACAAGGATTAAAAATAGGGTGATACTGAGTTGATGTTTTCATGGGGAGTCGAAAACGTTGAGTTAGTAAGAGGAGGCCATTTGACCTGGATTTTTGACCACAAATCGGCAAAAAGTCGCCGTTTAGTCAAAGCCTATTGCGAATGGAATAAGAGGTTTCTAACTTCGTGAAAAATTCAGGTACAATGAGCAAGAAAAAAACAACCCCACCCGAAGGTACCGAAAAACCACGGGTTCATAAAGACCTCGACGGGTTTGATATCCGAATCAATTCCTTTGGAGAAATTACTTCGACAATTGACATTGATAAAATCAATCAGTTTTTGAACAAACACGTGGACGATAAAAAGCTACGCCATCGCGATGACCTCAACGAAGGGGGAGAGGATGAGTAAATGACAACATATACATTCTAAATAACCTTAACAAACAGCAAATCATGTATTCTCACGAAATTGACTACAAAATCATTGGCGAAGACATCCAAATTGTTGAAATAGAGCTAGATCCTAACGAAACCGTGATTGCGGAAGCAGGCTCGATGCTTTTTATGGAAGATGGTATTCAGTTTGAAACCAAAATGGGCGATGGAACCAATCCTAACCAAGGCATTATGGGGAAAATCTTTCAGGCAGGTACGCGCTTACTCACGGGCGAGTCGTTGTTTATGACGCACTTCACCAACCGTGGTTATGGAAAACGTAAAGTGGCCTTTGCTGCCCCTTACCCTGGAACAGTGATGCCGATTGATTTAAGAAATATTTATAGCAATACCTTGATTGTTCAAAAAGATGGTTTCTTGTGTGCTGCCATGGGTACCAAAATAAGCATTCACTTTAACCAACGTTTGGGAAGCGGTTTGTTTGGAGGAGAAGGCTTTATTCTTCAAAAATTACAAGGCGACGGACTAGCGTTTGTTCACGCGGGTGGGGTAGTTATTGAGCGTCAACTTAATAACGAAACCCTCCGAGTAGATACAGGCTGTGTGGTGGCGTTTGAACCTACACTTAACTTTAGCGTACAGCGTTCGGGAAGCCTTAAGTCGATGGTGTTTGGGGGCGAAGGTATTTTCTTGGCTACGCTACAAGGGACAGGGAAATGCTGGATTCAGTCAATGCCGATTTCAAAACTGGTTGACCGCCTCTCTATCTATGGTTCACAGTCTCGCAAAGAAAGTGGTTCGGTCTTGGGTGGATTGGGCAATTTGTTTGAAGACTAAGACAGGTGTAACAGAAAGGAGAATGTGGAGGTTGTGTGCAATCTCCACATTCTTTTGTACTCTAGTTCTAATTTTTTCCTCCGCCTAATGAGCCACTTGCACCGCCTAATTGTTGGGTGATAGCCACAATTTTGGCATTAAGCGTATCAATTGCTTTGGCATGGCGTGCTTCCAAATCAGGTAAATTTGCTGTTGATTTCAACGATGCTTCGTATTGAAAGGCTGGCAACATCCACGACGCATATCCACTGTAAGGGTCCGACGACGCATACAACGAACGATACCATGAGCCGTAGGCCATTCCTTTAGGGTCGATAAAGGCTTTTTCCAAATCCCGCAGCTCTTTATTGATAGCCGCAACTTTGGCTTTATCGATTTGATCGGCGGCCAAAAGTACTTTGATGCGGCTTTCGTAATTTTGGGCGTTTTGCTTGAGCGTTTCTACTTGTGCCAATAACTTATCCATTGAATAAGTAGGAGAATAAGCTTTGATAGCTTTCTCAGCAGTTTTGAGGTGAGTGGTCAAATCAGTGGCATAACGCGATACGTCGTAGGGCAAAATATCGGCATTGGCTAAGCGCAACGACATCGTTCCTACTACTTGCTCTACCATCGGCCCCATTTTATAGGTTGAGTCTACAAACTTGTTGTAGAAAAATAAATCATCGTATTGAGAGTGGTACAAAGTAGGGCCACCTACGCCCGCGCTCAACGACGGGATTCCGACGTGCATGTAAAAAGCAATGTGGTCGGAGCCTCCACCTAAGTTGCCAATACTAGGTTCATTGTCGGTAGAAACAGGTGCCGAACCACCCACATTAGTGGTGCTACTCCCTCTACGTCCCCCTTTTTGGCCTATCCAATGGTCATAAACCGTTTTGTTTGAATCGGGATATTCGACGGCTTGAGAAGCTTCAATAAGTAACTTTTTGAGGGATGGCGAGGCACTTCCACCAAAAATTTTACCTGATACCGCTGCGTCGTAGTTCATGTAGGCCACTGCTTTGGCGCTTAGTTCATCGCGCATCTGTTCTACCCACTCGGCAGAGCCAATCACGCCATGCTCTTCGGCGTCCCAGTGGCAAATTTTAATGGTACGCTTAGGCTTTTGAGGCATTTTTCCCAGTGACTCGGCCAGGGTCAAAAGCATAGCTGTGCCACTGTTGGGGTCAGTAGAGCCGTACGACCAAGCATCATAGTGGCAGCCTGCAATAACCCATTCGTCTGGAAACTCACTGCCTATGAGTGTTCCAACTACCTCATAAATCCGAACAAACTCTTTGTCTTGCTTTACTTTGAGGTGTACTTTCAACTCAGAGCCACCTTCCAAACGATACGCCAACGGCAGGCCACCTTGCCAGCCTGCGGGTACACCTTTGCCTGTCATACGTTTGAGAATCTCAACCGCAGACCCCCAAGGAAGGGGCGTGACAGGAATTTTGTGAAAAGCGGCGTCTTTGGGGTCGAGGCGCTTTACTTTTTTGGGGCCATCAAGGGGAAGGGCAGGTTCAAAAGGAGTAAGCGGGTCGCCTGTATAATCGACGGTCAACAGAGAACCGCGCTGAATAGTGTTGTCATTGGGCTGAGAACCTTCAGGAAACGTAATGCCCTTGCCGTAGCCATTATCAGCAGGGTCGGTATAGATAATAACCCCAGCTGCACCAGCGGCTTCGGCATGTTTGGCTTTATAGCCGCGGAAGTTACCTCCGTAGCGTGCCAACACAATTTTCCCTTTCACCGAAATGCCCATTGCTTTAAGTTGCTCAAAATCTTCTTTGCGGCCATAATTGGCATATACAACCTCGGCAGTTACATCGCCCGAACCCGAGTAAGAATTCCAGCCGGGGGTGAGGCGAGGGTCATTGGAGTATTTATCTTCTTTAATAATATACTCGCGATTATTGAGAGGAAGGCGAACGGGCTCGACCACTTCCACAAGACTTTCGCCAGGGCTTTTTGATAAATAAATATCGTGCGGAAAAATTTCCACTTGTAAACCCGCCTTGCGCATCACGTCGGCAATGTAGTCGCGGACTTTCTCATTTTCGGGAGTGCCTGCCAAGTGCGGAACACTCGTGAGTTTTTGAAGGTGGGTTTTGTAACGCTCGGCTGACTGCTTGGTACGATATTCTTGCTCAATTTTTTCCTGTTTGGCCTGGTTAGAGACCGAAAAACCTGAAAGGGTTTTCTGAGCAAAGGTCAAGGTTGTGGTATATAATAGCCCACTAATGAGTAAGGTTTTTTGCATGGGAAAATGGTTGGTTGATGATAATAAATAATCCCGTAGCAAGTTACTAAAATCTTTTAAAAATGGTGTTAACAATCATTAACCAAGCTGTTATAAACCTTTGGCGTTTCTAGCGTTCTAAGAGTAAAATACAGAAAAATAACTGTTCACATAAACCAACTAAACGCGATGAAAAAGTTAGTGTTTGCCGCAGCTATGATTTTAGTCTCTATTGGTGCCAATGCACAATGGAGAAACAATAACAACCGCGACCGCCGTTATGACGACCGCCATGGCAATCGTTACGATAACCGTCGGGACGACGACCCTCGGGGCTACGATGATCGATTTGTTAGAAACAACCTTGGCGACCGTATTGACGACTTTCAACGTGAAGCGCGCCGCCGAATAGCGGATGGTATCGCTCAAGGCTCTATCTCATCGCGTGAAGCAAGAGGGTTGATGCGCGATGTAGAACGTATCGAACGTAAAGAGCAAATTTTCTGGCGCGACCGTGTGCTTGACCCACGCGAACGCCGTGAACTAGTAGACGACTTATACGCACTTCATCGTGAGATTACTCACGAAAAGCGAGACAATGAACGCTCCACCTACGACGATTTTGGTCGAAATGATCACCGTTACGGTCAGCGTAACAGAGGATGGTGATTACATAACAGCGGGTCGAAATTTCGACCCGCTGTTTTTTTAGCTTTTGTTGTAACCTTTCCGTTTTTGCTCAGTACAGCTTTGTAGAAGCAGTCAAGAATTAATTTAACAAACTTTAATATAAAATTTTCTTTCTATTGTTAGGCAATAAAATAACCAAACACTACGTTTGTAGTGTAATAGCCATTTTCTAATTATTGTTAAACACTTTTATAACCTAAACAGCCATGAAAAAACTTCTCCTCGGGGCATGTATGTGCCTTAGTGTGTTGTTTGCGTGCGCCCAAACTCCCACGCGTTTCCAAATACAAGGAATTACTGCTGATACCTCCTCCGCGCCACTAGGCTCGGCTACGGTAATGCTGCTTCAGCGCAAAGATTCATCGTTGATTAACTTTACTCGCTCTAGTGACAAAGGGATATTTATCCTACGAAATGTTAAAAAAGGGGAATATTTACTCAAAATTTCGTTTGTAGGTTATATACCTTTTCAAAAAGATATTGAGTTCGGAGATAAAGAACTCATCGACCTTGGTACGCTAAAAATGAAGGCAATTACCAAAGAGTTGTTTGAGGTGGTTGTCAAAACGGCGCGTGCGCCGCTCAGCATCAAAGGAGATACGATTGAGTACAATGCCGCCTCGTTTAAAGTACCTCCAGGGTCGACGGTCGAAGACCTTCTTCGAAAACTCCCTGGTGTACAAATTGACCAAGACGGAAACATTGTTGCTCAAGGCCAACAAGTCCGTAAAGTGACCGTCGATGGAAAGCGTTTCTTTGGAGATGACCCCAAGATGGCCACTAAAAACCTTCCTGCGGAAGCGATTACTAAAGTTCAGATTTTCAACGATAAGTCGGAACAAGCCAAAGTAACGGGGATCGACGACGGAAAAAAAGAGAAAACCGTGAACTTGGAATTGAAAGACGGCTTTAAAAAAGGGGGATTCGGTAAGGTGACAGCTGGCTTAGGAGCCGACGGCAACAGTTCGAGAGGAGCCCGCGCTGAGATTAAAGGAAACTACAATAAGTTTGACGATAAAAACCAGTTTTCGCTCATTGGCTTAACTAATAATACCAACCAAACGGGAATGTCGTGGGACGATTACCAAGATTTTCGAGGAAGTGGGTCTTTTAATAACTGGAATGACAACGGAGACTTTGGCTTTGGTGGCGGTGGAGGCCGTTTCATTATCATTAACGGAGATGACGACGGTGGACTCAATATCCCCGTGGGGGGAGGAAGAGGACAAGGGTATTCTAACAACGTCGCTGCTGGGATTAATTACAATTTCAACGGGAAGAAAACCAAAGTCAATTCGAGTTATTACTACAACTCAACTCGTCAAGTAGTGGACGCGATTCGCAGCCGCGAAAATTTCTTGACCAACGGTTCGTTTAAATCACAGGAAGAAAGTAGTCAAATCAATTTTATTGGAAACCACCGTTTGGCGTTCCGTTACGAGCAAATGATTGACTCGACCAACACCATTATTTTTACCAACAATAGCCGTCTCAACGGGGGAAATACCAGCCTTAAAAGTATTCAGCAGTACTTCCAAGCGGGTAACTTCAAGTCGAACGAAAGCACGATTAAAAATGGAACGAACGTTGACAAAATGGAAACAGCTAACACGGTTATTTATCGTTGGAAAGCCAAGCGCAAAAAAGGACGTAATTTTGCGGCAAGTGGTTCGTACGGCTACGTTCAAAATGATGGAATTGCGGATCAAAATTCATTGAACTTATTTTATTCTGCCAATTCTGCTAATGAGGTAATTCGTAGAGCACTTGACTTGACCAATAACACCTACAGCCGCATCAATGAACTCAAATCAAGTTTATTGTTTGTAGAGCCAATATCGAAGCGAGTGTTTTGGGAAACGTTCTTAAATTTGAGCCGCCGTGGCAACTTCGTAGACCGTGATGCCTTTGATTTAGCCCAGGAAAGTCGGAAAAAAACACCTGTTGATTCGTTGAGTAGCTATTTCAAAAATGACATTACGTATGCCCGTATTGGGTCATCGTTGCGTTATTCTTACAAGGGGTTTAACCTTTCGGGAGGGGTGGCTGTTCAACGCTTCGGATTGGATGGAAAATTTGCACTGGGTCAAAATCCGAGCTCGTTCATTAACGTAAATCGTACGTTTGTAGCTTGGTTGCCCAATGTGTCTCTCAACTATGATCTCAAAAATAACCGTTATCTCTGGTCAGAATACGATGTAAATGTAAATCAGCCTAACGTTCATGATTTACAGCCGGTCATTGACAATAGCAACCCGCTGTATATCCGTCAAGGAAATCCCGATCTGCTTCCTTCGGTTAATCATAACATTAACTTTGGCTATAACATGTTTAACCCTGCAAGCTTTACCAACTTAGGTTTAAATTTGTTTTATTCGTACAACGTCAACCAGATTATTTACAACCAACAAGTAGACCCGACAACATTAGTGACGGTGACTACTCCAACTAATATTTCGGGGGGGCAGAGCATTGGGGCATGGATGAACTTTGGCTTTCCGCTGAAGAAAACAAAGAGTAATCTTAACTTTAACGCTAATCCTAATTTTAGCCGTAACTTGACCTATATCAACGGTATTCTTAACGAAACCAATAACGACAGTTACCGCTTTGGAATGCGTTTGGATTTAACACCTAGCGATAACTTTACGTTTTTTGCCAACGCCAACTGGGGAGTTACCAACTCTCGTTTCTCGGTTAATACAGCTCAAAACATGAAAATTATTAACCACACGTATGGCGGTACGATGAACATCAAGTTGCCAAAAGATTTCTTTATTAATTCAAATCTTGACTATCGTATTTATATCAATAACCGTTTCAATCTTGACCAACGTTTGCCGATTATGAATGCGTCGATTTACAAAATTTTGGGTAAGGCAAAGAAAGCCGAACTTCGCTTATCGGTGTACGATGTGTTTAACAAAAACTTGGGTATCAGTCAGTTTGCTAACCAAAACTTTGTATCACAAGAAAAAGTACAAACCTTGGCTCGTTACGGCATGCTTACCTTTACCTACAACATGCGTGGTATGAATACAACCCTCAAACGCCGTGAAGGTTTCTTCTAATCAATCGTTAATCCAACCCAAAAAGATGATCGCTATAAACATGAAAAATAGATTGAATTTTTTGATAGTGAGCCTGTTGTGGATAGCCAACAGTTTATATGCTCAATCGACCGAAGGAATGGTCACGTACGAACACAAAAGCTATTGGACTAAAATCAATGCTCGGATGACGTTTTTGAGCAAAGAAGAAAAAGATCGCATGAAGCTGACTTGGGGAAATGAAGATGGGTACGGAGTAAAAATGAAATTGTTTTTTGATGAAAAACAAAGTGTTTATACCTATTTTAGTGACCAAGGCCAAAGCGACGACGGCCAGTGGTCGTGGCGCCAAGAGGATTATTTGATTTACCGTAATTTTGATGCTAATAAGCTCATTGAACATCATGAAATGTTGGGGAAAACGTATTTAATGGAAGATACCCTCATGACGTACAATTGGCGTGTACAAAACCAAATCAAAGACGTAGCCGGCTACGTGTGTATGAAAGCCGAAACGTTTGACCCTATCAAGAATCAAAAAATAATCGCTTGGTTTGCGCAGGATATTCCTGTGGCAGGGGGGCCTGAACGCTATTTTGGTTTGCCTGGCTTGATTTTAGAATTAGATATCAACGACGGCGACGTGGTGGTATCGGCTCAGAAAGTAGAACTTAAGAATGTGCAGAAAGAACTTGTCTTGCCGAAAATGAAAGGCAAAAAGATAAAAGTCGAGGACTATAATCAAATGATTCAAAAGCATATTGCTGAAAGCATGAAAGCCCAGCGAAACCCCTTTTGGTCAATGCGCTATTAGTGGTACGGTTTTTTAGACCGTACTTTTCTCTTTTGAAGCCAAAAAAGGGAACCGCATGATGCGGTTCCCTTTTTTGGCTTCAGACAAAGACGAAAATGTCTTAGTTTTTCTTTGCTGGAGTTGCAGGCGTTTGTGTTGCGGGTTTTGTAGCAGGCTGAGTAGCAGGAGTAGTTGCGCTACCTACTTTTTGCTGTAATTGTTGAACAGCTGCTTCAGCAGCTGCTTTTTGTTGTTTTTCAACCTCTGCAGGATCAACACCCAATTTCTTCAAAATCAAGTTACTAACGTTCAATTCTTCCGAACCAGCAAACAAGATAATTGGAGTAGTATTAGCACCTGCATCCATGTTGAAGATGTAGGTATAACCATTTTCTTTACCTACTGCGTCGATAGCTCCTTGGATTTTCACCATTACGGGCTGAAGCAATTGTTGTTGCTTTTTTTGTAATGACTCTTGCGAAGAGCGTTGGAAATCTTGAAAATCCGTTTGAAGACGGTTCAGTTCTTTTTCTTTATCTGCACGAATGATTTCAGACCACTTCGCTGCATTTTGTTGATAAGCCTTGTACTTGTCTTCGAACTCCTTCGATTTTTCTTGCATCGCTTTTTCAATTTGCTGTTGCTGAATCGTAAGTTCATTTTCAATTTTCTTATAGTCAGGTAACAACGTCATCACGTAGTCTACGTTGGTCCAACCGATTTTGGTCGCAGCCTGCTGGGCTTTGCTTTCAAAACTCACTAAAGCAATAAGCGCAAGGAGGGCTGCAGTCAATGTACGTTTCATTTTTATCTACTGTTTTGGTTTGGTTACTTTATTAGCTGAGGTATTTGTTGCGGGTGTTTTTGATGCTGGCGCATTAACGTTTGGAGTCACTGGTTTAGTATTTTTTTCTTTATCCTCGGTACCTAATCCAAGTTCTTCCATCACATAGTCGGTGTAATCATGGACTGGGTTAGAATAGATAATGACAAAATCGCTTGATTTGTCAAGTAACATATCTAATCTCCGCTGACGACATACTCGTTCTACTGCTTTGTACACTTGGTCGGTGATGGGTTTGATAATTTCTTTCTTTTTTTGAAATAACATCCCTTCAAATCCGAAAATTTTATTGTTATAATCCTTTGCCTCACGCTCTTTGTCTGCAATTTCTTGCTGACGCTTACGCTTCATTTCGTCGGTCAAAAGTACTTCTTCTGCCTGATAAAGCCGCTGAAGTTTATCAATTTCAGTGTATTTATCTTGAATTTCTTTTGCCCAACGATCCGAAAACTTATCTAATTCAGCTTGTGCTTTTTGGTACTCAGGCATTTTGCTCGTTACGTACTCCATATCCATATATCCCCATTTTTGAGCTGATAATGAGTAGGTTACCAATACGAATTGCAAAATTAGTAAAAGCCCACGGGTTTTCATTGTCGATTTTGGATTTTGTTTAAGGAGGAGGCTTGATTTTGCTTACTCCATTAAGTGTATGTTTTTTCTAGCGAATTTGCTGTCCAATCGTAAAGTGGAATTGTGGTCCACTGCGTTTTGTTTGTCCTGGTAGTGGGTCAAATCCATAGGCCCAGTCAATACCAATCAAACCAAACGCTGGCATAAAGATACGGGCTCCTACCCCTGCCGAACGCTTCAAATCAAATGGGTTATAATCCTTGTATTTCTTTTGAGGCTGGTCGGTTCCCCAGTTGTTTCCAGCTTCGGCAAACACCAATCCAAAGATAGTAGCCGATGGGTTCAACGATAGCGGATAACGTAGCTCCATGACATATTTACTGTAAGCGACCCCACCTAAGCTAGAGACACTGTTCGTAGAAGTCGAAGTACTTTGAGAGGCGTCGGTTGTGCTCAAACGGTTGTAAATAGGAACAATCGAACGGTCGGTATAACCTCTCAAACCGATGATATCTTGCGCAAGGGCAAACATCCCATAGCCTGCCAATCCAGAGCCCCCAAGTACGAAACGCTCGAAAGGACTAATAGATAGATTTTGATTATAGCGTCCCAAGAAACCGAGGTGGGCACGGGTGCTCAATACAAGCTTTCCTGCTACTGTTTGGTACCATGTTGCATCAAACATCCACTTGTGGTATTCTACCCATTTGTATTGGGCCTCTTTTGACGAAAAAGAAGTATTTCCTGTGATAGCTGAATAAGGGGGGGTAAAAGTGCCACTCAACGAAAACGACGAACCTCCACGTGGAAATTGTGGGTTGTCAATCGTGTTGCGAGACAACGTGAGGTTCAACGTTACGTTGTTCGAAACGCCATTAGGATAACCAATACCAAATAAGTCGAGGCTATCCATTTTGTAACGTTGGTACGAAAGGGCAGAACTCAATACAAAGTAGCGATCGGGTATTTTAAGGCGTTTTCCAAGAGAAATCGTAACCCCCGAGTTTTTGTAAGAACCCAAGAAGGTGAGTCCAGTAGATGAACGCGTATAAAGGTTGGTATAATCAACTGTACGATAAACCGTATGGCTTAAGTTGATACCAAAGTTAACAGGCTTCTTACCACCTAACCAAGGTTCAGAAAAGCTAATGGTGTATGTTTGAAACTGACGACCACTGGCCTGAAAACGAACAGATAGTTTCTGCCCATCGCCTGAAGGAAGCGGCTTCCATGCTTTGAGGTTGGTGATATTTTTGGTCGAAAAGTTGTTAAACACAAGTCCTAGTGTCCCTACAAACCCGATAAAACCACCCCAACCACCTGAAAGCTCAATTTGGTCACTTGGTTTTTCTTCAACAGTATATTCAATATCTACAGTTCCATCCTCTGGGTGAGGGACAGGATTGATGCCAATTTTTTCTGCATCAAAATATCCTAACTGCGACAGCTGACGTTGGGTGTTGATAATTTCTGTTTTGCTAAATTTCTGTCCTGGCAACGTAAACAATTCGCGAAGTACAACGTGGTCGCTGGTTTTGGTGTTACCATTCAAGATAATTTTATTGATAGTTGCCTGTTTGCCTTCAAAAATACGCATTTCAAGGTCAATCGAGTCGCCTTCAACGGCTTTTTCAATAGGGCGGCAGTTGTAGTATAAATACCCATCGTCCATGTACAAAGAACTAACATCTTGCCCTGGATTAGCTTCGAGGCGTTTCTGGATTTCTTCGGGATTATAAATATCGCCCTTTTTAAGTCCAAATACCTTATTGAGTTGTTCGGTTGTGCGAAGATAATTCCCTTGCCAAGTAACATCACGGATGTAGTAGCGGGGGCCTTCTTCGATGTTCAGTACTACGTCAATGGTTTTATCACCAGGGTTGTTAATGATGGAGTCAGAAACAATAGTGGCGTCGCGGAAGCCATTCTTATTGTAATATTCCATCAACTTCTCTTTGTCTTCTTCGTATTTCTTTGGAATAAATTTTGACGGGGTAAAGAGACGCCCAAATCGCATTTGTTTGGTGCCTTTGAGTTTGTTACGAAGTTTCCCTTCCAACAATTCTTTACGTCCGTTGAAAACAATCTGGCGAATCTTCACTTTAGAACCCTTGCTAACGACGATTTTGAGGGTAGCATTCCCACGAGTAGTGTCCGAAATCTGGTTAATTCTAACCTTTACGTTCATAAAACCCTTGTCGATAAAATAACGTTTTACCGCCAGTTGGGTATTTTTGATCATTGTATTGGAGATGATACGTCCTTTCGGAAGCTTGATTTTGTCGTTAAGGGATTCTTTTTCGCCCTTACGAATTCCCTCGAATTCGACTTTGAAAAGTCGAGATTGCTCTTTAATTTGAATCTCCAACCAAATCTGCTCGCCTTCAATTTTACGGGCCAAAATTTCGACATCTTCCAAAATCTTTTGGTCCATCAATTTTTTGATAGCACTGTTGATCGCATCGCCAGGAACTTTGATTTTATCACCTACTCGTAGGCCCGACATCGAAACCATCGAGTTGGGGTCTAAAAATTGATTTCCTGTAACAATGATTTCAGCGACGACGTAGTCTTTGGGCTCTGCGTAATTGATAGTTTCGTCTTTAGGGGTAGACGTGACGACTGGGGTGTTTCGTCCGAGGCCTAACTGCTGTGCATGAAGACCTATACTGGTGGCAGCGAAAACAGCAGAAAAACTAACGAGACGGATAAGTTGGTTGAATTTTTTCATAGATACACGGTTCTTTCCCATTTGCTAATAACGGCAAAAGAAAGGGTTTATTTCGCTTCGGTCACAATCTGTTCACTGGTTTTACCAAAACGTCTTTCTCGTTGTTGAAACGATAAAATAGCCTCATACAAATGCTCTCTGCGGAAGTCGGGCCAAAAGACCTCGTCGTAGAAATAAAGCTCGGCGTATGCCAACTGCCACAGTAAAAAGTTACTAATTCGGTGGTCGCCTCCGGTACGTAGCATTAGGTCTACTTCAGGGCGTTGTTGGGTAGAAAGGGTTTGATTAAATAGGTTCTCACTGATTTCTTCTGGAGCTAAGGCTCCTTCTTTCACTTGTAGCGCTAATCGCTGGGCTGCTTGTACAATATCCCATTTTCCGCTGTATCCCAAAGCTAAAATAAGGTTAAGACCTGTATTGTGCTTGGTTTTTTCAATGGCTTCTGCCAACTCACGTTGGCACGATTTAGGGAGGCTATCGGTGTCACCAATGGTATCGAGACGGATGTTATTTTTGAGCAAAGTGGGTAATTCGTCACCAATTGTATAGACTAGTAATTCCATTAATGCTCTTACTTCTGCTTCAGGGCGCCCCCAGTTTTCGGTTGAAAAGGCATAGAGGGTCAGGCACTTAATGCCTAGTTCGGCACAGCCTTCGGTGGCTTCGCGTACGGCTTTAATAGCGTTTCTGTGTCCAAATACCCGCATAGCGCCACGCTTCTTGGCCCAACGGCCATTGCCATCCATAATGATGGCTATATGTTGAGGAAGTTTAGTACGGTCTAATTGTTCTTTCATTCGCACGTAAAAATGGCCTGCAAAGTTAGAGGAAATTATCAGGGAATCAAAAGGATAAACCTTAGGGCTATACCTTCATGGTTTTCCACTTTCCACGCCTGAAAAGAAGGATACCTACAATAGCCAACAACGACTCACTGAATGCCACCGAAATATAGACACCATTGGGTCCCATTTGTAAGTGTTTGGCCAATAGATACGCAAGGGGGATTTCGACGGCCCAAAAGCAGACCAAGTTCATCAGAGTGGGTGTGAGGGTATCGCCTGCACCGTTGAACGATTGGCTAATAACCATGCCGTAGGCAAAAAATAAATACCCAAAACAGATGATACGAAGGCAGTTGACTCCTGTCGCTACGGTGGTGGGGTCGTTATTGAACCAACCGACAATATCAGCCGAAAAGACAAAAAAAACGACCGCTATAATGGATAAAAAGACAAAATTGAAAAAGGCTGCGCGCCATACCGAGGTTTCGGCACGTTGGGGTTGGTTGGCGCCGAGGTTTTGACCTACAAGCGTAGCGGCAGCATTGGCCATACCCCATGACGGCAAAATGGTGAAAACAATCACCCGAATGGCAATGGTATAACCTGCGACAATCTGGGGACCAAAATCGGATAAAATACGCGTCAAGAACACCCAGCTTGCTGAAGCAATCAAAAACTGTCCTGTGCCACCTGCGGCCACACTAATAAGGTTGTGAATGATAGCTAGGTTGGCCTTGAGTTGAGAGGCTAGCACCTGAACGGCTCCTTGCCCCTTAGTTAACGAATACAACTGATACGCCACACCCAAGGTACGCCCCACGGTAGTCGCCATTGCCGACCCTGCTACGCCAAAGGCTGGAATAGGCCCCCATCCAAAAATAAAAAGTGGGCAAAGGAGCATATTTACACCATTGGCAATCCAGAGCGAACGCATGGCTAAGGCAGCATCGCCTCCACCGCGTAACACGCCGCTGAGGGTGTATAACAAAATGATGGCGGGGCTGCTGGCAAAAATGATTCGAGTAAAATCAGTACCTGATTGAATAAGATTTTCACTTCCCCCCATGGCTCGTAAAATGGATTCGGCTCCGAAAAAACCGCTCACACCAATGACTACGCCAAGAACGATGGATACCAAAATAACCTGAGCTGCGGCATGACCTGCCTCCGAAAACTGCTTTTCACCTACACGTCTGGATACGATGGCGGTGGCGGCTGTGCTGAGACCAATTGCGACCGAATAAACCAACGTCAGTACCGACTCCGTGAGCCCAACGGTCGCAACGGCATCGGTGTTGACTTTAGAAACAAAGAAAATATCGACAACTGCAAAAAGCGATTCCATCACCATTTCCAAAATCATAGGAACCGATAGTAGAAAAATGGCGCGATTGATACTACCAGAGGTGTATTCGTGCTCTTCGCCTTTGAGAGCTTGTAAAAATAAATCGAAAAATTTACGCATGGCTGTGCTAAAGTGTTTTGATATCCCAAACCGAAATACGGCGGTCATCGCTGGCAGATATAAGTTGGTTGTTGAAAGTCGTCCAAAGAAGTTTATTGATGGAGGTGCCGTGTCCTGCGTGACGGGCGCGGTCAATCACTTTTAGAAGCCGAAAGGTAGTCGCATCCCAAATTTTGATCGATTTGTCCATACTACAGGTCGCAAATAGACGATGGTCGGGGCTGTAAGTGAGATGATTAATCGCAAAAAGATGGGCAACAATCTCTTGATGAGGTGTGTAACTGTTGGTGGCGTCCCAAATTTTCAAGTGAGCATCACGACTTCCCGAGAGCAAGTAGTGGCCGTCGGGTGAATAACTGACCGTAAACACAGAATTGGTATGGGCTTGCCAGGTATGGCGAAGCTCTAACTCATCTATACCAAAGACACGAATAAAATTGTCACTATAACCTACCGCAAGTTCGCGAGTAATGGGGTTGATGGCCATGCACCGTGCTGATTGTGGACTAGCTTTGAGGTGTTTCCGAACGGTAAAAGTGCTGCGTTCAAGTACAATTATTACCCCGTCAGAAAGTGCAATAAAGACTTGGTTTTCAAAGAAAACGATGTCAAACAGTGCGGCAGTCGTAAGTTGAGCCGAAAATACAACCCGCTTTTCGAGGGGGGCGATGACCTGGATACCTTCGTAGTTTTGCCCTATCCACAAAAGTCCCTGAGGTTCGTCAAAAGCCATTGCATAAATAGAAGCGGGGACTTGTGCAACGACTTCCCCCCAATCGGGACGAGTAAGGTCCCATCTGACGACCATTCCGTCCCCTCCTGCCGAATAAAAATGTTTTGGTTCAGTTGAAGGCTGTAGAGCATACACGCAGTCACGGTGGCCAGAGAACGTGTCTATTTTTTTTACTTGAAGCATAAAATTCCAAACGCCCGTATTTTTGTGCAAAGTTACACCAAAACATTGCATCTATGCCTATCGTTCGTCAGTGGACTGTTTTTGAAGAATGTTCTCTGTTAATTTGGGAGATTTCGGAGTCTCTGGAAGAGCTACAAGTAGGGCTCATTACGACTCTCGATGAATGTAGCGAATACGAGACTATTTCGCACCCTCAAAAACGAATAGAGTGGCTAGCGGGCAGGCGAGCTATGCAGACAATCGTGGAGGCCAGTGGGCGCACCTACACAGGAATGCGCAAAGACCAGTACGGGAAACCATTTTTGAACAATGGTGTTGCGGAAATTTCTTTGACACATACCGCCCGATTTGTTGTGGTTGCATTACACCCAATGCTATCCATAGGGGTTGACCTTGAGAGAATTGCACCTAAATTAGCTCGCGTTGCCCCTAAGTTTCTGTCGCTGCCTGAAATGGCTCATGCCTCCGATGACTTGAAACGATTGTGTACGTATTGGTGCGCAAAAGAGGCACTTTATAAGCTTCATGGTACCCGAAATTTGAGCTTTAAAGAAGAAATACTCATCAGCTCTTTTGACGACGGGAGTAATTTTTTCGGGGGAGAAGTTTACCCAGTTCATACCCTATTACCCTGCCAGCAGCACCGTTTATACCGCTTTCAAGTCGATGACTTTTTAGGTGTTTTAGCGTTTTAAGATACTCGACTTAGTTATTCGCTCAGGGGTTCTTGTAAAATGGCGGCCATTTGTTCAATTTCTTTGACTTTGTCGTTGTCTCCCATTTTTTCAAACGAGAGGGTAAGGTTGCGTAATACTCGGCGCACAATGTCGAGGTTGGAACAAGGTTGATAAAACGAATCGCTGGGTTTAAGATTAAGTTGGGCTACGTAGTGGTCGATGTCGGAACGCATAAAGACTAAGCCTTTGTTAAAGACATTGATGTAAAACTGAACGGTTTCTTTTTTATAAGTAAGTACAAAAAGATTGGGCAAATTGACGCCGTATACGGGCAAATTTAGGCGTTGGGCCACAATCATATAAATACAACAAAGGCTAATGGGATTTCCTTTTCGGGACTCAAGTACGATATTAATCATCGAGTTGCTAGCCGAGTGAAAGTTTTTGGTATTGGAGCTAAATTTAAGTTTCGAAAAGAAAACGTGATTTAATGCCCGAATATGGTCAATGGGGTGCATGTCCTCTTTGAACTCAAGCCAGGTTTCGTAATAAAACTGCTCAAAATCACTTCTCAGTTTTTCTAATGACAAGTCAGGGTATTGAAAGGTGGCAATAATCCAGAGTCCTTCCAACAAGTCGATAGCTCCGCCATTGTGCCAGTTCGACAGGCGTTCTAGCAAAACTTCAAACTGAATTTCGTGTACTAATTCTTCGATGCGGTGTTGAACTTTTGGGTTAAATCCCGCACCTTCCCATTCATTCTCCAAAAAGGGAATGATAAATTCTCGTTGTTGCCTAATTTCCTTTTCAATTAACAGCAACACCTCTTTGTCGTCGTCGTCGAGAAGCGAAACCAGCGCTTTGATTTCTTGTTCTGTCATAGAGCAATGTTAGTCAAGTTCGGTTTAAAGAAAAACATTTTTTTTTCAGCGCCCAAATTTTATAGTTTTGTCCTTCAATTTTCTACACATTGCATGAAAATATTGGTCACAGGAGGAGCTGGTTTTATTGGCTCTCATACAGTTGTTGAACTGCATCAGTCAGGTTCTGAGCCAGTTATCATTGATAATTTTAGTAACTCGGAAGAAAAAGTCCTTAGCAGACTCACTTCTATCATTGGCGAATCAGTAAAGTCGTATAGTGCCGACTGTAATGATGAAACCGCACTACGTCAGATATTTGAAAAGGAAAAGTTTGACGGAGTTATTCATTTCGCTGCAAGTAAAGCGGTGGGAGAGTCGGTAGAAAAACCGTTGATGTACTACCAAAACAATTTGGGGTCTACTGTTGTATTGCTAAAAATAATGCAAGAATTTGGGGTCAAAAACTTTGTATTTTCATCTTCGTGTACGGTCTATGGACAACCTGATGTCCTTCCAGTAACCGAAGAAACTCCTCGTCAAGAAGCAGTTTCACCTTATGGAAATACTAAACGAATTTGTGAAGATATTATCCGTGATGTGGTCATTTCAAAAGTGGGTCTTAAAGCAATTTCGTTGCGTTATTTTAACCCAGTTGGCGCACACGAGTCAGCTCAAATTGGGGAACTTCCCCGAGGAGTACCAAGCAACCTGGTGCCGTACTTGACGCAAGCCGCCGCTGGTTTGCGCGAAAAACTAACGGTATTTGGGGATGACTACAATACTCCCGATGGAACTTGTATTCGTGACTTTATCCACGTCGTAGATTTAGCGAAAGCGCACGTCAAAGCGCTCGAACTTCTGGCCAAAACCCAAGAAGATAACTTTTATGATGTATTTAATGTCGGAACGGGCGACGGAGTTACGGTACTTCGTTTGATTCAGACGTTTGAACAGGTAAATAACATTAAGCTAAATTATGCAATTGGTCCCCGTCGTGCGGGGGATATTGAGCAAATTTATGCCCAAGTAGATAAGTCTAACAACATAATGGGCTGGAAAGCCGAAAAAACGCTCGAGGAGTCTCTTCGGGATGCTTGGCGCTGGCAACAGGCGTTGGCAGCAGATAACGCAACTGCTTAACGGTAAATACACTTTATGCAAACTATACTTATTACAGGTGGAGCGGGTTTTATTGGTTCACACGTAGTGCGCCGTTTTGTGACCGAATACCCAGCGTATCAGATTGTGAACCTTGATGCGTTGACGTACGCAGGAAACCTCGCCAATCTTACAGATATTGAAAATGCCCCAAATTACCGTTTTGTCAAAGGCGACATCACCAATGCGGCATTTATTGATAAATTATTCAAAGACAATGATTTTACGGGGGTAATTCACCTTGCGGCCGAATCGCACGTGGATAGATCTATTTCGGATCCAATGGCTTTTGTAATAACCAATGTCATCGGTACAGTTAATTTGTTGAACGCGGCTCGACAGTCCTGGAAAGGGAAAGAGGAGGGACGCCGTTTTTATCACGTTTCGACCGACGAAGTGTACGGAGAACTTCACGACCCCAATGAGTTTTTTGTGGAAACGACCAAATACGATCCACGTTCGCCTTATTCTGCTTCAAAAGCTTCGTCTGACCACTTTGTAAGAGCGTATCACAACACGTACAAGCTTCCAGTAGTAATTTCAAATTGCTCAAACAACTACGGCCCTAATCACTTTCCTGAGAAATTGATTCCGTTGATGATTAATAACATTCGGCATAATAAACCGCTTCCTGTGTATGGAAAAGGGGAAAACGTGCGTGATTGGTTGTACGTGGAAGACCACGCACGGGCGATTGATGCTATTTTTCACCAAGGTGGAAATGGTGAAACCTATAATATCGGTGGTTGTAATGAGTGGAAAAATATTGACTTAGTGCATTTATTGTGCGGTATTATAGATCAAAAACTAGGCCGTGAAAAAGGCACGTCGGCTCAGTTGATTACGTACGTGACCGACCGTGCTGGCCACGATTTACGTTATGCAATCGATCCATCAAAATTGATGAGCGAACTAGGCTGGAAACCTTCTGTAACTTTTGAACAAGGACTTGAAAAAACGGTACAATGGTACTTAGACAATCAAGAATGGCTCGACAATGTGACGTCGGGTAATTATCAAAAATACTACGAAGGGATGTACGAAGACCGCTAATAAAGAGTGATTTAGGTCTATATTATAAAAGGGCGTTGCGCATTAGTGCAGCGCTCTTTCTTTTACGATACCCCCACGAGCATCATCAATACCGTGTTGTACTACAAAGGCATGGGGGTCTATTTCTGAAATAGCATCCCGTAAACGGCTGACTTCGAGGCGCGTAACGACGGAGTAGAGAACTTTCGTCTCTTGGTTTTGAAGTCCTCTTTTTCCAAAACCTTTTTCGCTATTGAGTACGGTTACTCCCTTGTGTAGTTTATCAGTAATCATTTCACGAATCGCTTCGTGGTGGTCAGAAACCACCCATATAGCGGTGTATTCTTCGATACCATGAATCAAATAATCAATAGTTTTGGAGGCAGTAAAGTAAGTTAACATTGAATAAAGCGCAATGTCGATTCCTAAAAAATAGGCGGCTGTGGCAAAAATGAGGATGTTCATTCCTAAAATCACATCACCGACACGTAATGCCGAATTTCGACGGCTAATCAGCAGTGCGGCAACTTCGGTACCGTCCAGTACCGCTCCACCCCGCATGGCTAAGCCAATTCCTGCCCCAATAAAAAAACCACCAAAAACAGATGTTAAGAGTAAATCAGGGGTAACATCTGGAAAATGAACAAACGCTAAACACAAAGATAAACCTGTAATGGCAAAGGTACTTTTGATAGCAAACGCTAGGCCAATTTGGCGATAACCCATCAGGATAAAAGGTAGATTGATGACGGGCACAAGAAGCGCTAGTGGGACGTTTAGAATGGAGGATAATAGCATCGAAATTCCAGTAACACCTCCGTCAATGAAGTGACTCGATAGCAAAAAACCTTTGAGGCCAAGTCCTGCACTGAAAATTCCTGCCGTAATTAGGGCAGCATCTTTTATTAGAGAACGTTTAGTTATTCCTCGCATATAAATTCAAACAGAAAAGAGTGGATCATTACTTACTCTAACGCACAAAATACAATATCGTTTCCTTTTTTCAAAAAAGTGAAGAAATGTTGCTGAAAACGTAAGTGGTCGCTACATTTGAGCAAAACCAAACCTTTTACCCTTCATGAACTGGCTTTTTGGATTGCTTTATCAACTTGCGGGTTGGCGAACGATAGGTTACGCACCCAAAGAATTAAAAAAGGGAATTTGGCTTGTATGTCCGCATTGGTACAACTGGGACTTTTTGGTGGGAATAGGAGTTAGAGCCTATATCGACCTGAAAATCGGTTATTTGGGCAAAAGTAGTTTGTTCAACTGGTATTCAGGTTGGTTGTTTAGAGGGTTGGGAGGGTATCCTGTCGATCGTACCAAAAACAATAACTTGGTAGAGGCTGTTGCCGCAACTTTTCAACAAAACGAAACGATTCACATTGCTATCGCGCCTGAGGGAACGCGCAGTAACGTTTCTAAACTAAAAACGGGTTTTTATTACATGGCTTTGAAGGCCAATGTCCCCATTATTTTAGTAGGGTTTGATTATCCACGAAAAGCAGTAGTGTTTGGGGATGTTATTTATCCTACGGGCGATTTTGTAAAAGATATGAAGCCTATTTATGATTTTTTTCTCACGATTCAAGGGCCTAAAAAAGAGTGGTTACAAAACTACGAGCAAACGGGGGTAATTCCTTTGTCTAAATAGTGCCTGCCTGTGCCGTAGGTCATTTCTAACCGACGACACTCGTTAGAAAATCAATGATTCGTTGACTAGCCAAACCATCACCATAGGGGTTGTTGGCTTCAGACATACTACGGTAGGTGGTTTCTTGGTTCCATAACTCTGTAACTGCCTGTGTAATTGTTGCACGATGGACCCCCACTAACCGAACTGTACCTGCCTCGACGGCTTCGGGGCGCTCGGTAGTGTCTCGCATGACGAGTACGGGTTTTCCCAGACTGGGTGCTTCTTCTTGTACCCCGCCCGAATCGGTGAGTATAACCCAACTTTTTTTCATGGCATACACAAAATCAGCATAACCCATTGGGGGGGGGAGATGCACATTGGTTAAGTCTCCCAAATGCTCATAAACAGGCTTTTGGACGTTTGGATTGAGGTGAACAGGATAGACAATTTCAAGGGTAGGAAGTTGTTGTGCAAGTTCGCGCAAGGCTTCACATATTTGAATAAAACCATCTCCAAAGTTTTCGCGGCGATGCCCTGTCACTAATAAAATCTTGCGATTACTAGCAAACAATTGCTGCAAATCGTCTGCTACTTGTTCCGAAAACCCTACGACTTGTTGGCTTATGTGCAAAAGGGCGTCTATAACGGTATTGCCCGTTTTGATAATGAGATTTGGGTTGACACCTTCACGCAATAAAGCTTCTACATTACGGTCGGTAGGGGCAAAATAATAATTGGCGAGGCGGTCAGTGATGAGGCGATTAGCTTCTTCAGGAAAAGGTGATTGCAAATTGCCTGTGCGTAACCCCGCTTCAACATGACCTATCTTAATGCCAGCATAAAAAGCTGCCAACGACGTAGCCATGCACGTAGTGGTATCGCCGTGCACTAATACGAGGTCGGGGCGGTAGGTTTGAAAAAGGGTACGCAGCCCCGTGAGAATCCGACAAGTGATATCGGTTAAGTCTTGCCCCGCTTGCATGATATTTAGGTCAAAATCAGGCGTTAGCTCAAACAATTCGAGTACTTGGTCGGGCATGTGGCGATGCTGACCTGTCACGCACAACTTATGCTCAAAATGAGGGTTTCGGTTGAGATGGCGTACCAGCATGGCCATTTTGATGGCTTCGGGGCGGGTTCCAAAAACAGTGAGGATTCTCATAATCCTTCGGGTTTCCAGCCAATTTTTACGATTTTGCCACTGTTTTCAATCACAGGGCGCTTAATCAACGACGGTTTTTCTAGCATCAATGCAAGAGCATTTTGAGGATTATTCACGGCTGCTTTTTGCTCTTCAGAAAGTGCTTTAAAGGTAGTCCCAGCTTTGTTTATCAATGTCGTCCAATCCGTTTGGGCAAGCCAATTTTCAATCGTTTCTTGCGAAATACCTTGTTTCTTGTAGTCGTGGAACAGAAATTCAATTTGGTTGGATTTAAGCCAGTTGAGCGTTTTTTTGATTGTGTCGCAATTAGAGATACCGTAAACTGTAAGCATAGTGTAAGTAATGGTCGAAAAGTCCAAAAGTAGAAAACTTTTTGGAGAGCAAGAAGTTTATACCGTATGAAATTACGTATTCAAACGCGAGTAAATCAGTCCTACCAAGCGGTTTGGCAAGGGTTCAATGAGGAATTGTTTCGCAAGCTTAGCCCACCTTTTCCGCCTGTGCGAGTGATACAATTTGACGGGTGCTTAGCGGGTGATACTGTGGCCTTGGAGCTAAACTTTTTTCTCTTTAAACAGCAATGGATAAGCTACATTACTGAACAGCAGTCGTCGGCATCAGAGCATTATTTTGTCGATGAGGGGGTGAAATTACCTTTTTTCTTGCGTTCTTGGAAACATCGCCACCGAATCATCCGCGAAGAAGGGGGCGGTACACTCATTGCGGACGAAATAGAGTTCAAATCACCTTTTAGAGTAACCGATTATTTGATGTATCCGTTGTTGTGGGCACAGTTTGCTTATCGAAAACCGATTTATAAGAAAGCGTTTGCGTTATCGCCCCATTTCTCGTAAACGCTTACTGGCAAATACAAACTCATTGAGTTCTTTAACATCGGCCTTGAGAATGGTGTTATTGTCGCCTTCCCAGAGTTTATAGCCTTTGTAAAGAAACATCACTTTCTCGCCAATTTCGAGTACAGAGTTCATATCGTGTGTGATAACGACGGTGGTGATGTTGTATTCGTCCGTAATTTCCTTAATTAACTCGTCGATTTTGATTGAAGTGAGAGGGTCAAGGCCAGAGTTGGGCTCGTCGCAAAACAAATACTTGGGATTCATTACAATGGCTCGAGCAATACCGACTCGCTTTTTCATCCCCCCACTAATTTCGGAAGGCATTCGATTGACGGCATGGTCGAGCCCTACGCGCGTAAGACAAACCATAACACGGTCGTTTTTTTCGCTTTCGCTCATGTCGGTGAGCATATCGAGCGGAAAACGTACGTTTTCCGCTACCGTTTTGGAATCAAACAAGGCTCCTCCTTGAAATAATACTCCCATTTCGCGGCGGATTTGCTTACGCACTTCTTCATCGCTGTTCCAAAAATCACGGTTGTTGTAAAGTACTTGACCGTTATCGGGGCGAATAAGACCAATGAGGCATTTGAGCAAAACGCTTTTTCCCGTACCACTACCACCGATGATAAGGCTAGTGTCCCCAGGCTTGAACGTGCCCGAAACACTCCCTAAAACCATTCTACCTTCAAAGGATTTTGCTATATCAATAAACTGAATCATTTATGCTATGATTTTCTTTAGACGTCGGCGTCGGGTGTCCAAGGATTGTTAAAAGCATCATCTTCTTCTTTTTTAGCTTCGATTTCTGCGTCTTCTTTTTTGCCACGTTCTACCCACGCAGATACAAAAATACTGATTTCGTAAAGCAGTGAAAGAGGCAATGCCACTAAGACTTGACTGAGAACATCAGGAGATGGAGTAATGACAGCTGCTAAAATGAGAATTACCACAAAAGCATGACGACGATACTCGCGCATGAAGCGTGGATTAAGAAAGCCAATTTTTGAAAGTACAAACGCCACGACGGGTAATTGGAAAGTAAGACCGCAGGCAAGGGTTAAAATCGAAATTAATCCTACATACGACGTAATATCGAATTGGTTTTTGATACGGGGGTCGAGCTTAAAGTTGGCGAGGAAGTTGATAGCCAAAGGAGAAACCACATAGTAACCAAAAAGCACCCCTGATAAAAACAGAAAGGTAACGTAGAACACCGCCCCGCGCGACATTTTGCGTTCGGAGGGTTTTAAACCTGGTTTAATAAAGCGCCAAACTTCCCAGAAAGCATACGGAAAGGCAAAAAGAAGCCCAATAATTAAGGCTGACATGAGGGCCATGGTAAATTGCCCTGCCATTTCGCGGCTTTGGAGTTCAAAATCAAGCTGGTTGATACAAAGCCCTTGTGCTCCCGTGAAATCAGCAATTTTACACAACATACGGTAAGTCCAAAAATCAGGGCGAGAGGGCGCAAGAATGATTTTGTCGTATATCTCTTCAATAAAAATGAATGCCCCAATGGTGAATACTAAAATGGCGCCTACTGCACGAATTACGTGCCAGCGCAGTTCTTCTAGGTGCTCAATGAACGTCATTTCTGATTCTTCGTGGGTGGGGTTGTCAAATTCTTGGTCGAGTGGCATTTTATTTCAAATAAGGAATGATTGGTAATGTATACGAACTACAAAGGTACGCGCTTCGACGTGTTTGCATTACAATTTCTTTAAAAATAAGGTTCAGTTTTGGGCATCTAAGAGGTTTTTACGACTTTTGAGAAAGAATTCGGTATTTATTTTAAGCAGATTTTAATGCTTTAAGGTAGGATAATGAATGCCTTTACTGGCTCAATTTCCCATAATCACCATAAACTAGTTTTCAAATGGCGTCGCTTCCTAAAAATATACTTTCCTTTGAAGAGCCTTTCGGAGATACCAACAGCCGTAAAACGGAGCTGAAAGAGGTTTCAGAAGGGTATCGCAAGCTTCTAGAGGAAAAAATGGCGGATTTAAAAGATGACGCAACTCGTGTCGGTAAACAGGCATTAGTTATCGGTGGTTCTATCGCAGCCGTATATCTTCTGCTCGAATTACTGTTACCCGACGATGAACCCGAAGTCAAAACCAAGCAACTTGACTTGTATGCCTTGCCCGAACGAACGAACGGTCAGCCGTCGTGGTTAATAAAAACAGCCACTTCACTGGCTTTGACGTGGGCGTTGGATATAGCACGTCAAAAATTAATGGATTTTTTGGCTACACAGCAACAATCGAATGAAGTCAAGAATACGAACGATACTCCAGCATAATCTTCAAGAAAGACGCAAGGCTTTTGCCGTGTTGCTCGACCCCGATAAGGTCGAGTTTTCGTCGTTTCCGTTTTTATTGGCTGAGAGTGTACGTCACGGGGTTGATTTCTTCTTTGTCGGAGGAAGCCTCATTACACGCTATGCAGCCGACGAAATCATCAAGGCGATTCATGAGCATACGCCTATTCCTGCCATTTTATTTCCTGGAAATAGCCTTCACATTGAGCCCTCGGCTGACGCTATTTTGTTGTTGTCGCTGATTTCGGGGCGCAACCCCGAACTGCTCATTGGCCAACACGTGGTGGCAGCTCCATTGTTGAAACGCAGCCAACTGGAAATAGTACCCACGGGTTACATGTTGGTAGAAAGTGGGCGTGCTACTACAGTTTCATACATCAGTAACACTACGCCTATTCCTCACGATAAACCTAGTGTGGCCGCTTGCACGGCCATGGCAGGCGAATTGCTAGGGCTTCAAGTGATGTACTTAGATGCGGGAAGCGGTGCTCAAAAACCAGTGTCTCCCGAAATGATTTCCGCCGTTCGCAAGGCCGTAGATACGCCTATCATCGTGGGGGGAGGAATCAATTCTTCGTCCAAAGCACAAGCCGCTCTAGAAGCTGGTGCCGATGTGATTGTGGTAGGAAATGGTATTGAGCAAAATCCCGATTTACTCCCCGAAATAGCCCAGCTTGTCAGAGCTTTTAATGACAAAGTAAGCGTCTGAAAGAGCAAGTTAGTAAGATGCAAGTAAGCGAAGGTTAAACTTGCTTCTTGCCCATTTGCCAACTTGCCTTTTCATTTCCCTATTTCTTTGCAGAAAACGTATAAATCGTTGTTGTTTGGTACGTTTCACCTGGTTTTAGCACCACTGTCGGAAAGGTCGATTGATTAGGTGAATCGGGGTAGTGCTCGGTTTCGAGGCAGAAGGCAAAACGTTTTGTATAGTTGGTCCCTTTCTTTCCCGTGATACTTCCATCTAGGAAATTACCTGTATAGAACTGAATTGCAGGTTCGGTCGTCTGAACTTCCATGATACGGCCCGTTGTAGGCTCGTACACTGTGGCGGCAAGGCTGAGTTCTTTGTCTTCTTTGTTCAATACCCAGCAGTGGTCGTAGCCACCACCGTACTTGATTTGTAAATCTTTGGGGTCGTTTATACGTGCACCTATGGCCGTCGCTTTGGTAAAATCAAATACATTGCCCGCTACAGGCTTTAATTCTCCCGTTGGAATCAATGTTTCATTAACGGGCAAGAAACGGTCGGCGTTCAAAGTCAATTGGTGCTCGAGAATGTCACGTTTGCTTCCCGTTAGGTTGAAATACGTGTGGTTGGTCAAGTTGATAACCGTTGCTTTGTCGGTAGTAGCAGTGTAATCAATCTTAAGTGAATTGTTTTTTTGAAGCGTATATGTCACCGTTACGTTCAAATTTCCTGGGTAGCCTTCTTCGCCATCTTTGCTCAAGTACGAAAGTTTAAGCGTGGGCTCTTCGCCTTCGATAGGTTCGGCTTTCCAAAGAACTTTATCGAAGCCTACTGTACCACCGTGTAGGTGATTAACCATGTTGTTGACAGCCAACGTATAGGTTTTACTCTCAAGCATGAATTTTCCTTTGGCAATACGGTTTCCGTACCGACCTACAATTGCGCCAAAATAGGGGCTTGATTTGAGATACCCCGATAAGGAATCGTACCCTAAAACCACATCTTCGAACACACCGCTGGAATCGGGGGCAGTAAGATGAGTAATGATACCGCCATAATTGGTAATCTTCGCTTCCATACCGTTGGCATTTTTAAGGGTATAAAGCTCGGCAGTTTGCCCGTCAGGAAGTTTGCCAAAATCTGTTTTTTCAATCTTGAGCGTTTGTGTTTCGGTTGCCGCTTCGCTGCTTTCTGAAGATTTTTTGGAGCAACTTTGGAAAATGAACACCCCTGCCAAAAGGAGGGAAAAAAAGGTGGATTTCATGGAATAATTGGTTGGGGATTGTTGAAATAAAATAAACCGTTCTTTTTGGGAAATATACTTAATTGCTCAAGGGTTTGTGGTGAGGGGAGAGCGACTCGAATCTATCATCGCGCCGTTGTCGGCTTGTGAGCAGCCCTCACCACGAAGACCTTACCGAAAGTTTCAGAACTTTCGGTAAGGTAATGATTCGACATTCTGTTTTTGATACTTACTTCCTAGCATGCTTGTCCGTAGTACGCGTTTTTACCATGTTTACGTTCGTAATGTTTCATACGAAGGGTATCTTTGATGCGAGGCGTGTTGGGATTAATTTGTAGCGTGAGGTAAGCCATTCGTGCCACCTCTTCTAGGACTGCGGCATTGTACACCGACTTCTCCGCCGTTTTTCCCCACGTAAATGGCCCATGATTTTGTAACAAAACCATTTCAACTTCTTTGTGTGAAATCCCTTTGGCCGTGAATACGTCAAAAATTTGATTGCCCGTTTCGTGTTCATAATCGCCCTCAATCATGGCGTCGGTAAGTACTGGCGCACAAGGGATATCCTGGTGCGTATGGTCAGCATGGGTCGTTCCAAAAATGGGAATGTCGAGCCCCGCTTGTGCCCAAGCCACGGCATAGGTACTGTGCGTATGGGTGATTCCGCCAATGTCTTCCCAGGTTTTGTACAACAATGCGTGCGTTTTCGTGTCAGACGATGGGCGCATACTGCCCTCAACTACCTTGGCGTCATAATCCATGATAACGACGTCCTCTGGACGTAGGTTTTCGTACGGAACTCCGCTGGGTTTGATAGCAAAGACACCTTTCGAGCGGTCAACGGCGCTTACATTACCAAAGGTAAAAAGCACTAACCCGAGTTTGGGAAGCTGCATATTTGCTTCAAAACACTCTTCTTTCAGCGATTGGTAAATACTCATATTTTTTGAGCTAAAATCTAAGGCACAACACTATTTGTACGCTACTTCACTGAAACGTAGGTCGTTTTTGAGCCCACGGATGGTAGTATTTTTGTCAATGACCACAAGTTCTACCCCTAGCATTTCGGCAAAATCCTCGATGTATTCAGTCGTGAGGTTTTGGCTATATACCGTGTGGTGAGCACCACCCGCCAAAATCCAGGCTTGAAGGCCAACTTCTATGCTTGGTTGGGGTTTCCAAAGGGCGCGAGCCGTTGGAAGTTTAGGAAAGTCTTCGGTGACTTCTACGGCTTCTACTTCGTTGACTAACAGACGGAAACGGTTACCTAAATCAATTAATGAAACGTTCAGGGCAGGTCCTGCGGCAGCGTTGAACACCAAACGAACGGGGTCTTCTTTGCCACCAATTCCCAACGGATGTACTTCGCATTTGACGTTATTGGCGGCAATGCTTGGGCAAATTTCGAGCATGTGTGAGCCAAGTACCATCGGATTGGCGGGGTCGAAATGGTAGGTATAATCTTCCATAAAAGAATTCCCACCCTTTAGGCCACTCGCCATTACTTTCATGACGCGTACCATAGCCGAGGTTTTCCAGTCGCCTTCGCCACCGTAGCCATAGCCTGCGGCCATCATGCGCTGAGAGCCAATGCCTGGAAGTTGGCGCATTCCGTGGAGGTCTTCAAAGGTATTGGTATAGGCCGAGAAACCTCCTTCTTCCAAAAAGGCTTTGATACCGAGCTCGATACGTGCTGCTTCAAAGAGCGATTGGCGCATGAAGCCACCGTTTCGCAACGAAGGCATCATCTCGTAGGTGTCTTCGTATTCTTGAAGGAGGGTATAAATATCAGCTTCTGAAATCTGATTAATGTATTGCACTAAGTCGCCTACTCCGTGGGTATTCACCGAAAATCCAAACTTCATTTCGGCCGCTACTTTGTCACCGTCGGTTACGGCTACTTGGCGCATATTGTCCCCGAAACGTACCACTTTCATGGTTTGCATGGTGTACTTAGCAGCGGCAACGCGACTCCAAATGTTGATTTTTTCTAGAACATTTTCCGACTGCCAGTGCCCTACGACCACTTTGCGGTTGAGGCGCATCCGAGTCATAATAAACCCAAACTCACGGTCGCCGTGCGCTGATTGGTTGAGGTTCATGAAATCCATGTCAATGTCGTTGAATGGAATATCTCGGTTAAATTGGGTATGCAAATGGAGCAACGGGAGTTGGAGAGCATTGAGGCCATTTATCCACATTTTAGCGGGCGAAAATGTGTGCATCCACGTGATAATGCCTACGCAATTGGGAGTGCTGTTGGCTTCTTTACAAATGGTCAAAATCTCGTCGGGCGTTTTGACAACGGGCTTAAAAACAACTCGTACGGGGATGGTAGGGGAGTCGTTGAAAAAATCGGCAATGATTTGAGAGTGTTCGTCAACTTGACGGAGCGTTTCTTCCCCGTATAAATGCTGGCTTCCTGTAACAAACCAGACTTCAAACTGTTTGAGCATATTAGGTAACTAAATTTAATGTTGTTAGATGGTCGATGATTTGCAAGTTTAATTCACTAAGATGCCCCTTTCAACAAACCCGCCAAGTTGAATGTATTTTTGGTAAAGTTGTTGATAGACAGATGTTTTGTTGGTATTTGGCTCGTAAAGGGCATCAAAACCCGAGCCCATCGCTTTTTGGGCGTCCAGCAGCGTTGGGTGTACTCCTGCGGCGACTGCGGCATTCATAGCTGCACCTAAGGCGCAGGCTTGGTCCGAACTAGCTACTTTGATGGGCATATTTAAAACATCACTGAGCGTTTGCATCACAAAAGGGGATTTTTTTGCCACACCCCCGATTGCAATTACTTGTTTGATGGGGACGCCTTCGTTGATAAAGCGGTCTACAATGGCCTTCGAACCAAAAGCCGTAGCTTCTACAATGGCTTTAAACAATTTGATAGCATCCGTGCCGAGGTTAAGTCCAGAAATTGCGGCCTTGAGTGAGTGGTTGGCGTCGGGTGTACGTCGGCCATTGACCCAATCGAGCGCAACAGGGTCTTTGTCTGTCACAGGTAGTTTTGCGGCTTCTTCCGAAAGGTATGGAATCAGTTTTTGAGCGAGTTCTTCAGCCGCAGCTTCCCCTAGCAATGCGCGAACAGGCTCGGTAATGACCTGCTGAAACCACGCGTAGTAATCGCCGTAAGCCGATTGGCCTGCCTCCATTCCGAGCATTCCAGGGATAATCGAACCATCGACCTGCCCACAAATACCGCGAATCAGCAGGTGTCCGATTTCTTCATTGGGTGCAATTAGCATATCGCAAGTAGACGTACCCATCACGCGTACAAAATCGTAGGGCTGAATTTCGGCTCCAACGGCACCCATGTGGCAGTCGAACGCCCCAATACCAATCACGACGTTGTTGGGCAAACCAAGACGAGTAGCCCATTCTTCCGAAATTACACCCATGGCATGGTCAGAGGTATACGAGTCTTGGAACAGACGAGCGCGCAACCCTTTTAACAGTGGGTCGATGGCCATCAAAAAATCTTCGGCGGGTAGGCCGTCAAACTCGTTATGCCACATGGCTTTATGCCCAGCGGCGCAGCGTGAGCGTTTCATTTCTAACGGATGAGTATTGCCCGTTAGCACGGCCGAAATCCAGTCGCAGTGTTCTACCCACGAGAAGGCACGGGTACGTACTTGTTCATCGACGCGGAGGGTACGTAAAATTTTTGCCCAAAACCACTCTGAAGAATAAATTCCACCGGCGTATTTGGTATAATCAACGGCCCAGCGGTGGGCTACTTCGTTGATTTCTTCCGCTTCGGAGTTGGCCGTATGGTCTTTCCAAAGAATAAACATGCCGTTGGGGTTTTCGGCAAACTCGGGAAGCAGTGAGAGAGGGGTTCCTTGTTCATCGACGGCCACTGGCGTAGAGCCTGTCGTATCAATTGAAATCCCTACGATATTGGCTGCAACATCGCTTGGAAGTCCTTGTAGTGCTCCTTTGATGGAGGCTTCAAGCCCTTCGACGTAGTCGAGCGGGTGTTGGCGAAATTGAGACAATTCTGGTTGGCAGTACAGTCCTTTTTTCCAACGCTCGTAGTAATGTACGGCCGTACCAACTGCTTCACCCGTTTGGGTATTTACCACCAAGGCCCGAACCGAATCAGTACCGTAATCGAGCCCAATAGTATATTGATGTTGCATGATGTGTTTCGTTTTATTTTGTTGAATAATAGATATTTATGCGGAAGGTTCTGGCATAAAATACCAAAAAGAATGAAACTTGTCTTCGTATTTTTCTTTGTTTAAGCAGTACAAAATGGCCTTTTTGGTGGCCGATTGCTCGTTTTTTTCTCCTGTATCTACCAGCAGACCCGTAGACAAAATTTTACGGCTAAAATTGCGTCGGTCGAGTTGCATATCATAAATCGCTTCGTAGAGTTTATGAAGCTGAGGAATGGTAAATTTTTCGGGAAGTAACTCAAAGCCAATAGGGTGAAGTGCCGCTTTGTACCGAAGGCATTCGATGGCAATTTCTACCATTTTTTGGTGGTCAAAAATAAGGTTTGGGATATTTTTTAAACTGACCCAGTGGGCATGGTGCGCTCTCACCGATTCTTCGTCGTGGTTATGAATGTTGATAAGGGCAAAAAATACAACCGAAATGGTGCGCTCTACAGGGTCACGGTTTACCTTACCAAAGGTCTGGAGCTGTTCGAAGTAGACATTGTTGAGACCTGTTAGCTCAAATAGAATCCGTTCAGCACCCACTTCTAAATCCTCATCAGTGTTGACAAAGCCTCCCATCAACGACCATTTGCCCCGTTCGGGTTCAAAATTTCGTTTGATAACTAGTAGTTTTATCTCTTCTCCGTCGAATCCGAAGATAATACAGTCGATGGCAACCAGTAAGCGAGTTGAATGAGGGTATTGCTCCATTCTTTTGAATGTGTCATTTGGACACAATATTATCCTCTTTTCTATTATTTTTCAAATTATTTTTTTCAATTTATTGGTTTAAGCAAATTGAACGCATGTAAAAAATAGCTATTGAAGAGGAGATGCTTTTATTAGGAAGAGTAAACGCCACGTTTTTTGCCTTCGACGGTGATTAAATCGTTGTAATTGGAGAGATAACCTAAAATATCAAGTAGACCTTCAGCCCCATTGTTCATCGGCGTACTCACTTTCGCTTGATTTTGAAACAAATAAAGGCCGTGCTTTAACGGGGTGTTCGGGTTTGACGGTTCGGAAGTTACGGTATTGTTCGTTCGAGATGATTTCGAGTAAAAGAGCACGTTTTAGAATAACTGAAAAAGGCATTTGGAAGAAATCAGAAATGTCCATCGCCAACGATGCTGATAATTTAGAAATACCTCGGTGAAAAAAGCTACGTACGTCGGCCTCTGGCAGGAAGGTTTCAAATACCAATTGCTCGGCGCGGCTGCTAAGGTCAGCCGCAGGGTAGTTCATATACAACCCCAACGAAGTGACCAAAAAACAGATGTAGTAGTGGCGTTCGTAATCAGACGCTTTGGCATTAATAAAAACCCATCCTTTGTTTTGATATAAGGCCGAGAAGCCTACAAAATCGTTTTCGACGTGGTGAAGCTGGGCTACTTTTACGTCTTCGGGGTAGGCGAGTCGACGCCCAATTTGCCGAATAATTTCCTGCCCCGACGACACATCGGTGGCTTCGCCAGCAGGTTCTAGCAGCCACTCTTCCGTCAAAAGAGTTTGGAAAAGGCGCTCCCCTTCACGTTGTGCCGCGATTTGTCCCAAGTGCAGTACTGTGCGGTCGGGCAAATGAAAATCAATGGCTACTTGGTTGATAGGTGGCTTTTTCTTTCTCATGGCTTTCTTAAAAGCTTGATTTATAGGCAAAAGTACGCGGAATTTATAAATGCCCCTAAAGCGACCTATTCATTTTTTTGAAATAACTCGTTTTTCAAAACCTGCACTTTTCTGATTGTCAATTTAGAAAGGTAGCTTTGCACCCAAATTTCAACAAGCCAAAAACATGACTGAGCAACTAAAAACAGTTCCTCTTAACGACCTACACCAACAGTTGGGGGCAAAAATGGTACCATTTGCGGGCTACGTAATGCCTGTTCGTTATTCGTCTGACCTCGAAGAACATCACTGCGTTCGCAACGGCGTGGGTGTGTTTGATGTGTCACACATGGGTGAGTTTATTATCAAAGGCCCCAAAGCCTTGGACTTGATTCAGCGCGTTTCGGCCAACGACGCTTCGGTTCTCTTTGATGGGAAAATTCAATATAGCTATCTCCCCAACGGTAAAGGCGGGGTAGTTGACGATTTATTGGTGTATCGAGTAAGTGCGGATGAGTATTTTTTGGTCGTCAATGCGTCAAATATCGAAAAAGATTGGAATTGGATTCAGAGCCAGAATACTGAAAGTGTCGAAATGCACAACATTTCAGACGACCTTTGCTTGTTTGCCGTTCAAGGCCCCAAAGCTGCTGAAGCACTTCAGTCGTTGACGGAAGTCAACTTGGCGGAGATGGATTATTATACTTTTGTGAAAGGTGTGTTTGCTGGTTTACCTGACATCATCATTTCGGCAACGGGCTATACGGGTGCGGGTGGTTTTGAGTTGTACATACCCAAAGAAGCGGCGGTTGAAGTGTGGAATGCTATTTTTGAAGCAGGAAAGGAATTTGGTATAAAACCAATTGGTCTTGGTGCACGCGATACTCTCCGTTTAGAAATGGGCTATTGCTTATATGGAAACGATATTGATGACACCACTTCGCCGTTGGAGGCTGGGCTTGGCTGGGTGACAAAGTTTACCAAAAACTTCATCGACTCAGAAGTGCTTCTGGCACAAAAACAAGCGGGGCTTGCCAACAAATTGGTAGGTTTTGAAATGATTGATCGTGGAATCCCGCGTGGGCACTACGAATTGTGCGATGCCGAAGGAAATGCGATTGGACACGTAACGTCAGGAACGCAGTCGCCAACATTGTCAAAGGGAATTGGACTTGGGTATGTTCCATTAGCAAATAGCAAAGTAGGAAGCGAAATTTTTGTAAAAGTACGCGAGCGTTTCCTCAAAGCCCAAGTGGTGAAATTGCCTTTTGTAAAACCAACGGTCTAATATTTTTTGTATGAAATCAATTAATGTCTGTTTAACTCCTGACTTACTCCACCTTCATAATATTGATAACACGATTGTGGTGGTGACGGATATTTTTCGGGCTACCTCGTGCATGGTGACGGGCCTGGCTTATGGCATAGGAAGTATCACGCCCGTCGCCACGGTAGAAGAATGTTTTGAACTTCAACAAAAAGGCTACATCGCCGCCGCCGAAAGAAACGCCATGAAAGTCGAAGGGTTTGACCTCGACAATTCACCGTTTAGCTACATGGACGAAGACTTAGTGGGGGCAAACATTGCCATGACGACCACCAACGGTACTTTATCCATTACTAAAGCCAAAACGTCGGCCGTGAAAGTATTGGTGGGGGCATTTTTGAATTTAGGCGCAATTGCCAACCACCTTAGTTCTCAGCCTTACGACGTACTTGTGTTGTGTGCGGGCTGGAAAGGGCGGGTCAATTTGGAAGATACACTCTTTGCAGGAGCGTTGGTTGATGCTCTCAAAGATGAATACAGCATTGGCGAAGATAGTGCTTTGATGGCCATGCGGGCGTACCAACAAGCCCAAAATGACTTGCTAGGGTATGTCGCGAACTCGTCGCACGTGCGACGCTTACAGCGTCTAGGTATTCATAAAGACATTGCGTATTGCTTGCAGCGCGACTTATACGACGTTGTGCCCGTACTTCGCGGAAGTACTCTCGTGAATATGTAGTATCGTGGAGCGGGTTACTTATAACCCACACGCTGTAGTTGGGGTTGTGAGCAACCCAACCCCAACACACTTACTACCGCGTCAAATGCTGCCAACCTTGCGCCTGCACAGGGAAGCGGCCTCCTCCTTTGGTAATAATTTCTACGGCAGATGGGTCATTGGTCATAAAGCCAATGAAGCTAATGTGCGGTGAGTTTTTGATTTTTTCGTAATCTGTTTGTTTAATCGTAAACAGCAACTCGTAATCTTCACCCCCGTTCAACGCTGCCGTTAAAGGGCTTAATTTAAACTCATCGGCGGTGAGGAATGTCTCATCGGCGACAGGAATATGTTCTTCAAAAATTTGGGCGCCCGTCCCCGAATGTTTGCACAAATGCAAGATTTCAGACGCTAGTCCGTCTGACACGTCAATCATGGAAGTAGGAACCAAATCGGCATCGTTCAACTCATAAATGATGTTGGTACGCGCTTCGGGCTTCAGTTGACGGCCTACCAAGTAAGCTTTATCTTCAAGTTGGGGTTGCATATTAGGATTCTCTAAAAATTCCCTTTTTTCGCGTTCGAGCAATTGAAGCCCCAAATACGCCGCGCCTAAGTCGCCTGTCACACAAATGACATCGTTGGGGTGGGCACCGCTTCGGTATACGATTTTGTCTTTTTTGACCGTTCCGATGGCCGTTACCGATAGCACAAGCCCCGACCTCGACGCACTCGTGTCGCCACCTACCAAGTCAACTTTGTACGCTTCGCAAGCCGTTTGAATACCTGCATAAAGTTCATCAATGGCCTCCACCGAAAAACGATTGCTTAACCCAATGCTCACCGTAATTTGGTGCGGGGTGCCGTTCATGGCAGCAATGTCCGAAACGTTGACAGCTACGGCCTTGTAGCCTAAATGCTTCAGGGGGGCGTAGCTCAAATCAAAATGAATACCCTCGATGAGCATATCGGTCGAGACTAAAGTATATTCATCACTGCCTGTATCTATGACGGCAGCGTCGTCGCCAATTCCTTTGATGGTTTGGGGCAAAGTAGGAGTAAACTGCTGATTGATGCGCTCAATTAGCCCAAATTCGCCTAAAGTAGAAAGCTCAGTTCTCGTCATTGTGGAAAAAGTGTCAGATGGCTGACATTCGCTTTGAATTAAAAGTCAGATAATTATATCACAAAACTTTTCGCCGCAAAGTTCGTTAAAATTATGTCTTTTCTCGTATGTATTTGTGGGAAACGCGCCAAGGCACTTTCACAACCCCTTTTTTGTTGACTAATTATGAAGACAATCCTCAAAAAACTTATTCTCGGAACGCTGACGTTGACGGCACTTTCGTCGTGTGGACAGTCGGCAAAAAAAATCGAACAAATGGAAGACAAAGCAAAAACACTAACAGGATTGGCCACCGCAACTTTTGGTACGGGCTGTTTCTGGTGCACCGAAGCCGTCTATCAAGAGATGGAAGGCGTAGAGTCGGTGGTGTCGGGGTACTCGGGTGGATTTATCGAAAATCCCACTTACGAACAAGTATGTAGCAAAATAACGGGCCATGCCGAATGTGTGGAAATTAAATACGACCCTAAAAAAGTGAGCTATGTAGAATTATTGGAGGTATTTTTCCGCGTCCATGACCCAACGACCAAAGACCGTCAAGGCAATGACGTAGGGCCACAGTACCGCTCAGCGATTTTTTATCATAACGATGAACAAAAACAGTTGGCCGAAAAGGCCATCAAAGAACTCAATGCCTCAGGAGCTTACAGTAAGCCTATTGTCACGGAAGTAATCAAAGCAGAGAAATTTTACGTAGCAGAAGACTACCACCAGAATTATTTTGCTAATAATCCGAACCAAGGTTACTGTGCCTTTGTGGTTGCACCTAAAGTGGATAAATTCCGCAAGGTGTTTAAAGAAAAATTGAAGAAGAATTAGTGAAGTTCGGAAGTGAGTTGTTTTTCAAACGGCTAAATAGCAAAGCCCCTTTTAAACACCTTTCTCATTCCTCCAACAGCTCCGTCTCTACTTCCAGCGAGTTGAGGGTTGCATTGCCAAATTGCGTGACCATCGCGACGTCGGCGGCGTCGCGGCCGTAGCCCAGTACGATGCGGTAGCCGTGGGTTTCTGATTGAACGGCGTCGAAGGTGTACCATCGGTCGCCTACATACGCCTCAAACCATGCGTGTAAATCCATAAAATTGAGCTTGTCGAGGTAGCCAACGGTCATACGGGCGGGAATAGATAGCGTGCGGCACAAGGCAATGCCCAAATGCGTAAAATCTCGGCAAACACCTATCCGCTGGTAAAAAAGATCCAAGGCGGTAGTAGTAGAGTTGGTGGTGTTGTATTGGTACTTGATATGTTGATAAATCCAGCGCCTGATGGCTTCGACCTGTTCGTATCCCCAAGAAGCATCGCCTACGATTTGGCTTGCTAACTGTTGAAGTTCGGCTAAGTCTGACTGACAATAACGGCTAGGAGAAAGGTACACCAACGTGTCTGTAGGCAGATTTTCCACCAGAATATACGGAGGAAAGAGTAGATGTGGCGTATCTTCTTTTGTCACTAGCACTTCAATTTCTGTTGTAATCGTACACTGACCAACGGGAAGAACTGATCGTACGCAATGATTTTCAAAGGAGTCGTTGTATGTGTTAAAAGTAACGGAAGGCTCCAGATGAAACTCTTCTTTGAGGACAGTTTGCCCTTCTTGGCGGCGGGGACTAAGAAGCAGGTGAACGGTTGTAGGGGTGTGTATTTGGTACTTAAATACACTTTTGCCTCTTATCTTCATGAGTAAAAAACGTCAGAATAGAATTTTGTGAAAAATACTAAAAAAAAGCCGTTTTAACATCATTCTCGCCGATTTTTGGCCAATAAAGAAGGCAGGTTCCTTACGGGCCTGCCTTCTTCGTGATTGTACTCAGGTGCCAACGTAACCCCTTACATTGGTTTCTTTACGGACTTGCGTCCCATGGCGTATTCGATGCCGCCTAAGAGGTGTTGCACAAACAATGGCTCTACGAATGATTCGTCGGTATGGCCGCCACCTGTGTAAAATGAGCGTCCTCCGTCAAATTCACGATACCATATAAACGGGTGATTGACCCCGTTGGCGCCCCCTTTGTAGGTGCTTTCATCGAGCGTGGCGAGGACTTTAATCCCCAGCACAATTTTTTTATAATTATATAATTCATCAAAACGTTTCCAGCGGTCGGGGAGCATTGAGGTAGAAGGGTGTTCTTTACTGTTTACCACCACGTCCACACTTTGCTGTTTGGGGTGGCTAAGAAAATAGGCGCCCACCAACTGATTGTACCAAGGCCAATTGTATTCGGTATCGGCTGCGGCATGAATTCCAACGTAGCCTCCTCCTTGGCGAATGTATTGCTCAAAAGCCGCTTGTTGTGTGTCGTCGAGGACATCACCAGTAGTGCTCAAAAATACTACAGCTTTGTATTTCTTTAAGTTTTCAGCCGTAAATACACTTGCATTTTCGGTCGTATCTACTGCGAATTTGTTTTGTTGACCAAGCAGCAGCAATGCAGCCTTTCCCTTTGGAATAGACGCGTGCCGAAAGCCCTTGGTTTTAGAAAAAACCAAGATGGCATCTTTGGTTGCCGATCCGGCTTTTGTCTTTTTTTGGGCGAACGAATTTACCGTGAGCGCCAACAAAAAAGCGCAGCAGTAAAACAATCTTTTCATAATTCATTGGGTATTTTGAAAAGAAAGACGTGCCCAAATGAAAACTACTATAAAAACTAAGAAGTAGTTGAGAGTTATTGTTCACTCTTCACGGAGGCCTTCTCGTATTTTTTGGGAGCGTACAAAAACCCAAATGCTTCGGCACCGTCGCGTTCGTGGACTTTGTGGTGAATGTAATGCGCCCGAATGATACGATTGAGATAGCGATTGCTGGTTTTAAATTTGATTTTGACCCGACGATGAACAATGACGTCGTGAAAAAGAAAATACCCAATGCCGTAGAGGGTTATGCCAAAACCAACGTACATCAACCAACGAAGCGATTCTACTTCTGAGCCTACCACGATGAGGCCTGTGGCTGACACACCGAAAATAATTCCAAAAAGGTCATTGGTTTCCCACCAGCCTTTGTGGTGCACGTGGTGCGATTCGTGCCAGTTCCACATGATGCCGTGCATGATGTATTTGTGTGTAAACCAGGCAAAGCCTTCCATAAAAACAAACGTGCCGAGCACAAGAAGAAAATTGAGTAGCATAGGAAATAAATGTCCGATGTTTTCAGAAAAACCAATTTTTAGGTTCTTTTGTTAGACAACAAAATCAAAACATTGCAAATTTAGCTTTATGTCAGCACTTACCATACCGCAGCGCCCGCTCCGTCCGTTTTTGGGTGAGGAGTTTTCTTTGACGACTTGGGAGCAGCTTCAACCTTTTTATGAAAACCTAAAAAACCGGGCTATTGAATCAGCAGATGAACTTCGTCAGTGGTTTTTGGACAAAAGTGAATTGGAGTCGTACTTGTCCGAAAACTTCGCGTGGCGATACATTCGCATGACCTGCGATACTAGCAGCGAACAATATCAACAAGAATTTAATGATTTTGTTGAAAACTTTCAGCCACAGCTCAGTACCTACGGAAATGAGCTAGATAAAAAAGCGTTGGCCAGTCCGTTTTTGAGTGAACTCAAAGACCAAGGTTTTGAAGTAGCGCTGCGCGGAATGAAGAAGGCGATTGAGATTTTTAGGGAAGAAAATATCCCGCTACAAACCCAAATCCAAACCGAACAAGCCCAATACGGCGCGATTATCGGGGCGATGATGGTAACTATAAACGGAGAAGAAATGACGCTCCAAAAAGCGTCGGATATATTGCAATCAACCGACCGCGCGGTGCGTGAAGAAGCATGGCAACAAATTCAAACGCGCCGCTTGGCCGACAAAGATAAGCTTGACCAATTACTCAATTCCCTTCGTGATTTGCGGCACGAAGTGGCTACCAACGCGGGGTTTGCCAATTTCCGCGATTTTATGTTTGCCGCACTTGGTCGTTTTGATTACACACCGCAAGATTGTTTCAATTTCCATGAGTCGGTGGCGGATGCGGTAGTGCCCATGCTTAACGACATGGCTCAAGAGCGCAAAGATGCACTGGCACTGGAGGCGCTCCGCCCGTGGGATTTTAAAGTCGACCCCCAAAATCGCCCGCCGCTAAAACCGTTTAGTACGGGGGAAGAATTGTTAGAAAAAACGATTATTTGTTTCACAAATCTTGACCCACAACTCGGTGATTATTTACGGATTATGAAAGCCATGGGGCATCTCGACCTCGAATCGCGGAAGGGGAAAGCGCCAGGTGGGTATAATTATCCGTTGGAAGAAATCGGGGTGCCGTTTATTTTTATGAATGCTACCTCTAATCTGCGCGATTTGGTGACACTGCTGCACGAAGGTGGCCACGCCGTACATAATTTCGTGACGCGAGATTTGATGCTCAACGCCTTCAAAAATCCTCCTGCTGAAGTGGCGGAATTGGCCTCGATGAGCATGGAGTTGTTGACGATGGACTACTGGGATGTGTTCTTCGATAATGAAGATGACCTACGCCGCGCCAAAATCCAGCACTTGGAGTCGATTATCGAAACGTTACCTTGGGTAGCTACCATCGACAAATTCCAGCATTGGCTGTACGAAAATCCTACCCATACCGTTGAGCAACGTCAAGAAGCTTGGTTGGAGATTTATGAACAATTCAGTGACTCTCTGACCGACTGGAACGGACTCGATGACGCGAAAAAATACATTTGGCAAAAACAGCTCCATATTTACGAAGTGCCATTTTACTACATTGAGTACGGCATGGCACAATTAGGGGCCGTAGGCGTGTGGCGCAATTACAAACAAAATCCACAAAAGGGACTCGAAGGGTATTTGAACGCCTTGAAATTGGGCTACACCGTGCCGATTAGCCAAATTTACGGAGCAGCCAACATTCCTTTCGATTTCTCAAAAGGTTATATTACCGAGTTGATTAATTTTGTAAAAGAGGAACTGACGAAATTGAAATAAAACTGATTTTGGAGTGTCGAATGCAGAATGTCGAATAAGTGGATTTAATTAGACATTCTGCATTCGACACTCCAATCAATTTTTAGGCTTATCTGCTGGTTTAAAATGTATTTCAGTTGAAAGTATGGCTTCGTTGATGGCCTCAAAATATGGGGAATTAGGGAAATCATGTTGAAAGCGCTCGAAAAGCCCTTTGAATTTTTTTATTCTTCCGTTGGGACCGATACCCCCTCGGGTAAAAAGCGACCGATGGGTGAGTTGTCCTAGGGTCAATTCGCGGGTTTTGGGAACGCTCTTGAGGGCTTCTAACATCGCATCGTAGGTTTTTTCCCAATGCGCGCTGTCGGTGACAAAAAATGCTCCTCGCATCAGGCCCATATCTAAACTAGCTCCCAAAAAATGCTGGTGAAGGGAAGAGAGGTACAAGTCCGAGATACGTGCATCGTCTGAAAGCAGCTTAAAACGAGGGCTTTCATTGCGAGACGTCTCCCCTTGAGACTGTACATGGGTTTGTTTTCGAAGAAATTTCTGCCCTTCGAGTGAAGCCGTCACGTAAGTAGTCAAAAACGCATTGGTGGTGTCGCAGTTGCGTTGAAAGCGCTCCCAGTACTGGTCGGCTAAGTCGTTAATAATGGTGCTATAGTTATCAAGTGACATGTGCCGAACCAAGGGCTTTTCTCTCAGAGAATCCCGCCCGAGCAGCATACTTTCGTACAAAAAATGTTGCAATGCGGCTGTACGCCCCTGCACTTGTGGCGACTGCGTACGGCTTGGATTACAGAAAACGAGGGTGTCGTTGGGCGATAAAATAAAATCAACCCGATAGCCGAGGCAGTCGATAGAAACTTTTTGGGTTGTCTCTAAACGAATATCGGTTTCAAAATTTCCGTGCGTATCCGTGCGTCCTTGGGCGATGGTCGTGGAGGTATAGAATGAAGCGGGAAGCCTGATTAAAATGTGGTAGTTTGAGGATGGAAATCCCTCAAAGTGCCCCCGAATGTGGACATTGGGCTGGGCAAAACACTGCATCGCTCCCAATAACAACGTACACAAAAATCGCATCTTCATTTGGTATAAATAAATAGTGATTAAGGGTAAATTTTAACGCAACGCATTCCACAAAATCTCAATGGGATGAAGGGCTTTCTTACCCGTACCGTCTTTGATTTGGTGACGGCAACTGGTTCCTGGTGCGGCGATAAGCACATCTTCGGGCTGTTGTCGAACGGTAGGGAAAAGCACCAATTCGCCTACTTGCATCGAAAGTTCGTAATGTTCTGTTTCATATCCAAATGACCCCGCCATTCCGCAGCATCCCGAGGGAATCAGCTGTACCTGATAGTTTTGTGGCAGCGACAACATTTTTTTTGTAGTAGTCAGCGAACCAAGTGCTTTTTGATGACAGTGGCCGTGTAGTTTGATAAGCTGACTATGTGCCGTAAATTGATTACTACTGATGTTTTTGGCGTCGATTTCGCGAGCGATAAACTCATCAAACAATAAGGCATTTTGGGCTAATTTTTGCGCGTCTTTACGGAGCGAGGCAGGTACTAAATCGAGGTATTCGTCGCGGAAGGTCAACAAAGCCGAAGGTTCGATGCCTACCAATGGTGTTTCGCTCGAAATTAGGTCTTTTAGTAACTCTACGTTTTGAATGGCTATCTTTTTGGCTTCTTTGACCAATCCCTTCGAAAGGTACGTTCGTCCGCTTTCGAGGTGACTAGGAATGATCACTTCATAGCCTAATTTCTCCAAAAGCTGAATAGCTTTTTGCCCAATTTCAACATCATTAAAATTCGTAAATTCATCGCAGAAGAGATAAATCTGCCCCTTGCCTTTTGCCTCTTGCTTCCTGCCCTTTGCCCACTGTTTCAACGTGGTGTTATGCAGCATCGGCATGGTGCGGTCGGGGTGAAAACCGACAATGCGGTTGGCGATTTTACGTAAACTTTTAGTGCCAAAAATAGCATTGTACGCCCAAGGAACGAGGCTCGCGAGCTTCATCTGTTGCGTAAAGTTAGCAATCAAACGCGTGCGGAACGGAATCCCATTTTTGTCATAATAACTTTGCAAAAACTCAGCCTTCATCTTCGCAATGTCCACACTCGACGGGCATTCTGACTTACAGCCTTTGCACGACAAACACAAATCAAGAATCTCTTTGGTTTCTTCGGCACTGGTAGGCGTAGGCGTTGCCTCGGTATAAAAGTGACGAAGCATGTTGGCACGAGCGCGGGTGGTATCGCGTTCGCGGCGACTGGCCATGTAGCTGGGGCACATTGTACCGCCTGTGATTTGGGTTTTGCGGCAATCGCCCGAACCGCTGCATTTTTCGGCTAACCGAAGGATGCTTTCTTGGTGGCTAAAATCAAAAACGGTTTCGATTTTAGGCGCAACTTGGTCGGGTTGGTAGCGCAAAAATTCATTCATGGGTGGCGTATTCACGATTTTTCCACGGTTAAATATGCCGTTCGGGTCAAAAATCGCTTTTACTTTTCTAAACAACTCGTACACTTGTTCACCCATCATAAAAGGAATGAACTCGCCGCGTAGACGTCCGTCGCCGTGCTCGCCCGAGAGTGAGCCATTGTATTTTTTGAGCAATATGGCCGTATCGGTCAAAATCGCCCGAAACTTAGCTTTTCCCTCGGAAGTTTTTAAGTTTACCATGGGTTCTACGTGCAACTCGCCTGCACCCGCGTGCGCGTAGTACGAGGCATGAACCCCGTGTTTTTGAAGCACTTCCCTAAGGTCCTGAATGTAATCGGGGAGGTCTTCTACCGCCACGGCACAGTCTTCGATGAGGTTCACGGGCTGGGTGTCGCCAGGTAAGTTTCGGATAAGACCCAAGCCTGCTTTACGCACATCCCACGCTTTTTTTGATTCATCGCCAAACAAAAGCGGATAAGCATAGCCCAAGTTGGCGGCTTTTAATTCATCCACCAAGCGATTCGCCATGGCTTCTACTTCGGGGCGAGTCGCAGCGCCAAATTCCACCATGAGCATGGCAGCGGGGTCGCCTTCGATAAAAAAGCGGTTGTGGCGGTATTCGTTGTGGCCTTTGGTAAAATCCATGATATATTTATCCACCAATTCCGACGCCAACGGCTGATGACGCATGGCAAAGCCATTGGCCAGCAACGACTCGTGCAGTGACGTGCAGTGAATGCACAACAAACCCAACTCAGCAGGCGGTAGCGGCAATAAATTCAATTTGGCTTCGGTTACAAAACAGAGCGTTCCTTCCGAACCTGCAATGAGTCGGCACAGGTTAAATGCTTCCGTTCCCCCAAAAGGAGCCGTATCAAGCAGGGCGTCGAGGGCATAGCCTGTATTGCGCCGAGTGACGGTTTTTTTGGGGAAGTTTTTATGAATTTCTTCTTGGTAGGAAGGCGTTGAGAGCAAGGCAAAAATCTCGTTGTCGATTTTTTGCATCAAACCACCTTCGGCATTTTTTTGTGGATTAGTCTTTGAAACTTTGGAGCCAAAGAGAACCTCGCTGCCATCAGAAAGCAGGGCTTTTACTTCCAACAAATGGTCGCGGGTTGTACCCCAACTGATGGAATGAAGGCCGCAAGAATTGTTGCCAATCATTCCGCCGATCATTGCGCGGCTCGCCGTGGATGTTTCGGGGCCAAACATCAAGCCGTAAGGTTTCAAAAAGACGTTGAGGTCGTCCCGAATAACGCCAGGCTGAACCCGTACCCAACGTTCTTGTGGGTTGACTTCCAGAATTTTATCAAAATATTTAGAAATATCGACGATAATGCCATTGCCCACCACTTGCCCCGCAAGCGATGTACCTGCGGCCCTTGGAATAAGCGTAAGTTGGTGACGGGTAGCAAATGCAATCAACTGTTTAATGTCCTTAGTACCGCGCGGCAAAGCCACCGCTAAGGGCATTTCTTGATAAACCGAAGCGTCAGTGGCGTACAGTTTACGAATAGCTTGGTGCGGTGTGGTGGTATCAAAATACAATTCTCCCTCAAAATCAGAGGCGAGTTGTTCAAAAGGTAGTTGGGTGGTGGTAACGTAAAACATCAGACATGAATGGTTTGTGCAAATGTAGTTTAAAATCAGATTGAGCGTACCTTTGCAGTGAAACGGTAATTTATGAAACTATGCCTGCTACGTATTATGAAGCGCGCTTGACGCTTAATCCTGATTTTAACGAAATTGTCATGGCCGAATTAGGCCAAATTGGCTACGAGTCGTTTGTCGAAACCGACGAAGGGCTTTTGGCTTATATTGTAGAAGAACAATTTGACGTGACCCAACTCCAACAAGTCATTGAAGACTATCAGTCGATGACGCCGATTGTGGTGGAATACCAACAACTAGAACCCAAAAACTGGAACGAAGAGTGGGAGAAAAACTACCAGCCGATTGAAGTGGCAGGGAAAATCCGCGTACGTGCTTCGTACCACGAGCCGAATCCAGCGTTTCAGTACGAAATTGTGATTGACCCTAAAATGTCGTTTGGAACGGGGCATCACGAAACTACCACGTTGGTCATGGAACAACAACTTTCGCTGGACCATCAGGGAAAATCGTTGCTCGACGTAGGAAGTGGTACGGGTATTTTAGCGATTTTGGGAGAAATGTTGGGTGCCACCAAACTCACCGCTTTCGACATCGAAGAATGGGCGTATCTCAATGCCGTCGAAAACGCCGAGATGAACAGTTGTAAACACACGACTGTTTTTCAAGGCACCATCGAAGATTGTCCGTACGATACCTACGACATCGTACTGGCCAACATTAACCGTAATATTTTGCTTCGCGAAATCCCTATCTATGAAACGTTTTTGAAAGCGGGTGGTACGATGATGGTAAGCGGTTTTTACGAGTTTGATATCGAAGACATTACTCAAAAAGCCGAGGAAGTTGGGTTAAAGTTAGTAGCTCAAAAAACGCTCAATCAATGGGCTACTTTACGTTTTGAAAAACCATGAAAGTAAGCATTTTAGGATGTGGTTGGCTAGGCTTGCCTTTGGCCAAAAAACTCATAGAGCAAAGACATACAGTAAGAGGCTCAACAACCCGAGCCGAAAAACTGAGCGAACTCCGTCGGGCAGGGATTGAACCGCTTTGGTTGCAATTGTCGCCCGAACTGAAAGGAATTGGCTGGGATTATTTGTTGGATACCGAAGTGTTGATTGTCAATATTCCACCGCGATTGGCGCAGACGGGGTCGGCATTTCACCCTGCTCA
>JACCEC011395523.1_pt1 | contig 68077 bp, 34 predicted proteins | sample 7450121 | NCBI WGS metagenome assembly JACCEC01 (sample SAMN15323455, study PRJNA562643) | freshwater metagenome | isolation source: river surface water | place: USA:Blue River Watershed | collected 2017-08-18
AAAGAGAGATGACAGAACATAGTACCTCAATTTAGGATAAATACAGATATCATATTTATCCTAAATGAAAAAAAGAGAGAATAACATTATCCAATGCACAAGTCGGGATTCGAGTTTACATCAATTCCATCCCATGCAATTCCGCTATTCGGTGGCATGTTCACATAGTTTAGTGTCTTTGCCCATCGCTGCTTTTGACATAACCCCTGCGCCCCTTTGTATATATCCCCTTCAAAACTCACACTTCTTGGAACGTTATTCGTTTTTCCTGTAAGACCGTGAACATCGACGCAGTTATTGCTATTATCTTTTACCCAGTGGTCGGGGCATTCGGCGTAAAAAGGCGGCCATTTATTTGAGTTGTTTGACTTCCACATCAAGTATCCCATGGAAATAAGAGAGAGGAAGAGGGCAATAAACATCAGTATAAGAGAGATTCTTTGTATGTTTAACCCGCCAAATACACTTCCATTCATATCACTCGATGATGCCACGGATGCTGATGTTCCAGAAGACCCGATTGATCCAGTTGCACTCGTAGTTTTATTAAAGAAGTCCATGTTACTTGTTGTTGTTGTTGTTATTGTAGCGAATGAATTACTCTTCTTTGTGTAGGGACTACTTTTAGTAATATGTATGATATATATATAGTTAAAAAATATATTATATATAAGTAAAAATGAATCAAAATACATACCCGGATACAACATTTATTGGTAATCCTAAAAATGGCAGAGTAGATATAATAACACCATCATCACAGGATCAGTTTGCAATGTATGATAAAATACCTGTTCATCAATGCGTAACATACAGAGACGCGTTAAGTGGTATCTGGGAGGATAGTGTTCTCTCGAATGCATTTTTCAGCAAGGAGAATATTCAAATTATTCAGAACGGGATTCGTGCCGGGGTTTATGCGAAATCAAATGGGAAGTATGTTATTTCAGAACAAGACTGTGATACATTGAAGATTATTATGCGAAGTATCTTTCTTCAACATGCAACACATCAACCTGGGAATATTCGTGACCAGATTAGCGACCTGAATGCGCTTGTGCTTGATTACTGTATTCCGAAAATATATGGTGAAGCAGAAGGATATATTCACTACAAGAGAGATGTTAGCAATATGTATACTCCCATCTCTCATCCAAGCTATTCTGATTATAAACATAAAACCCTCGAACTTAAACCGTGGTTTTAACGTATACACCATATGTGAATGGGTCTCGAATGTAATTTGATATACTTGGACCGTGATATACTTGGACCGTGATATACTTGGACCGTGATATACTTGGACTGTGATATACTTGGACCTTGGTATACCTGGCATATATATTATGTTATTGTATAATATATATACTACTTATATCATGTCGTCATCGGTCGACGCAAAAAAGAATAAGTTACGAGATAAATCATCGAATAGCCGACTTAATTCTATACGAAAAAGGACAGAAAATGTCGAGAGGTTATCATATCCAACCGGTTATAGTAAGTATACATGGGAGAAAAATACAATATCAACAGCACTAACAAAAAGTCGAAACAAAGGATCAGTTGTTCCTCCCAAATCCACCGCATATTATCCGATGCCAACTGAACTTACAATTGACACATATTCTCTCATTGGAACATATTCATGGAAAACGCCGCCATACACATATGTAGTTGAATATTTGGTTGTTGGAGGTGGCGGAGGGGGTGGTGGAGCATATAATAACGCCGGAGGCGGAGGTGGTGGCGCAGGACTTGTATTGACAGGGACACTGAATGTATATCCCGGTGTTACATACACAATAACAGTTGGTGATGGCGGGGAAGGCGGAACTGGAACTGCAAATGTTGGTTCTACGAATGGAATTGGTGGAAGTAGTTCAGTATTTGCAACCATTGTTGCAGGAGGCGGAGGTGGAGGATACAATCGGTCATACTCTCCCGGTGTGTCGGGGGTTGGAGGAAATGCTGCATATTATTTAACTGCCCCGACAGGTGGTGGAGGTGGTGGTGGCGGAGGCGGTGGTGGCGGCGGTGGAGGTAACTCATCAGCAGGTGGGATCAAATCATTAACTACTGGAGGTGCTGGTGGTAGCGGAGTTTCAAGTATTATAAGCGGGGTATCAGTGACATATGGACAAGGAGGTCGCGGTGGAAATGCAGGGTCAATTAACAATGGAGTTGCAAGTATTCCAAATACAGGAAATGGAGGTGATGGCGCTGGTGCTGCATCTGGAACAGGAGTTGCCGCTAGAAAAGGTGCATCAGGTATTGTTATTATTCGATACCTCAAATAAAAAATAGGTAACAACACCTTTAATTACTCCTTCTTTGCCTTCTTTGCCTTCTTTGCCTTCTTTGTCTTCCTTACTCTTGCTTGACAATCATCTTTCTTACAACCTTCTTTACAGAAGCAACCTTTACATTTCCGGACACCTTTTCAATAGATGATTCGTCTCTACTCTTTGTACTCAACCATCGTTGATATTCCACATGAAGTTCATTCAAGTCTCGAATCCACAACTGCTTTTCACTCGTATGTAACAAGTCATTATACTCTGATGTCTTTGCATCTCGCTCCTTAAGTAGTCGCGCGACATTCTCCTCAGTAACACTATCCATTGCCATCTTCAAAAGATATTTGAACTCTTCATCTCCATCTACCACATCAAACTTCATCTGCTTCAATGTATTGATTACTACACTATTTCCCTTTCTTCTCAGATCAAGAGAGTCATTCAATATACATGTGATGTATCTCGCACGGTTCGATAAAAGAACCATCTCCTTACGCAACTCGTCCAACATCGCATTCTTTCGAAGTGCATAATATTCCATACGAACGTCATAATAGTCTCGTATAATCTCGTAAATATCTGCATACTTCTTCAACTTTTCCTTACTGTCAAACAAATGCATATTCGTAGTAGACTGCGTTGTGTACAACTTAAGTAACTTCTCCAACATGTTACATCCAGGTTCACTTGCCGCCTTCTTCTCATAATCCGCAACAGAGATACTTGAGGTAAATGTAATCGTAAAGTCAACTACTGTATCAGTTGACATATCAGAATACTCCTTTATAACCGCAGGTATCGTCGTTTCTTTTCCATCCTTGTCCTTCTCTTTTACCGATTCCATTAATGCCTCAAGATGTTGTTTAAAGTCGTCGGTCCAATAACCAACTGGAAGTTCAGTTACACGGATTTTCTTGTCATTTATCACCTCATATGTACCCTTTATCAGATACTTGGTCGGTGTTGCCTTTTCAATTGTACCCTTGAAGCCTTGGTAATATGGATCGATCACCTTGCTTACAGACACCCCATCATCATTCGCTAGCATTTCTTTCACATACTCAATAATATGTATCGGGTTATAACACATAATATCTGTACTGAATCCTGTTCCAATACCTTTTGAACCATTCACCAAAATCATAGGAATAATTGGTACATAGTGAATTGGCTCAACCGTGAGACCATCATCATTCAAGTAGGTTAACACTTTGTCATCCTCCGGACGGAATATCAACCGCGTTAGTTTATTAAATTGCGTGAAGATATATCTTTCACTTGCAGAGTCCTTGCCTCCTTGAAGGCGTGTATTATGCGTAATTGTAAAGTCTCCTAGCAGAAATCGTTCATTCTTGTCAATATTCCATCCACAAAATGGTCCTTGTCCTATACTTTTCACGGTGATATTATGGCTATAAACACAGTTTCGTAGATGATGAATTGTGTGTATTTTTTTTCGTTCAACCTTTACAGGGATCTTATGAATTGTATTTCCGGTAATGGCCAACGTTAGGATTGTATTCGATGTATTGTATATTTTTGCTCTAAACCCGAGTGATCCTGCAATTACTCTGAATGATTCTAGAATATGTCTTCTTACAACTGCCTGTGAAATCTCGTATCTATAACTATTTTTCTGTTGTTTAAGCGTTCCGTCAGTGTCAATAAATCCTGCTAATATCTTCAAACGGACGTCTTCGGAGTTTACGATGTAATCGATTGGTACATGCTTATTTTTGTAAAGGTTGTGTTTTTTAAATAACTCTGTAAAAGGATTCAAGTTAGTAACATTTGCACCATTTACATTTTTACCTCTACATATAACTGGTTCTGTACTTTTTTCAAAGGTCCAATTACATGCATCACATGTATACTTTGATGTAGTACAACCTAAGCACGTGGTTGAGCTATGTAACTTATCTCCAATTGAAGGAGATGTAGATGACCCCCTTCTTCTAATATAGAATGAATGACTTTCATGTGGAGGTATATTTTTTACATGACATAACTCACATCCAATTTTATCACACCAAATAGCCACTTCTTTTATTATTTCTGAATCCATACCGGCAATCGCATGACAATTACTCATTCCATCACCAAGCCATGCACCCAAAATATATGGGTCAATTGGAACATCCTTTTCATCCCATTGAACAACTGACGAATTGATAACGCCCTTTATGTGTTTCTTAGCACTACTAGGAAGTGCAAGGTATTGTTGCACATTGATATCAAATACATTATTATCGTCGATTGTCTTTGAAAACTCTACCATCTCTTTATATGCATCATCTTTGCTTACAGAAGACCGGTCAGTTCTTACATTTTTATGTTTTACGCTTTTGGATGCATCATCAAAGAAGCTCATACTCCAACAGTTTGATGACTTTTTCCAATATATTGACTTATGGCCGCTAAATGACACAGTGAGAATATGGTGACTATTTACAACATATGAATCCATATTTCCATTCGTGACTTCATACATTTCATCAACCCCCTGCGTCAACTTTGACACAATCCTGCATTCCCCATCATCGCCAATCAACATATCATTTACCTTTATGTTTTTCGCTTTTTCAATACTACCATTCCACAATAATACTGGGGTTTCTGGGTCAATACACCCAAATTGCCCATTCGGCTCAAATATATTGATATTATTGCTACCTACAAATGTTTGTGCCATACCTACGATTGCACCATTCAGGCTTGCCTCGCCATGATGATATCCTGAATGCTCTGAAACATATCCACTGAACTGCGCCACCTTTATTTCCGTCTTCAACCCCTTCTTAAATCCCGCATACAGAATCTTTCGCAACGATATCTTAAGCCCATCCATCACATTCGGAATCGAGCGATCACAATCATACTTCGAAAAATGAATGAGTTCTCTACTAATAAACTCTTCATATGAAACAGACGGCTTCATCGTATCCAAGTATGCATCACGAGCATATCCAGATAACCATGTTTTGCGATCATCCGCGCGTTTTTTGTTAAACACCATATCAATTGCATCGTCGCTTTCCTGCCCGTTATGCGTAAACCCCACAATTTTCTTTCTTTCAAAGTACTCCTTGAACTCTTTACCAGTACTTGTACCTAACCCTTTATAATACTTGATATTCCACCCATTTGGAACAACTGAAGAATGCGACCCTCCTTCCTGAGAGGGCGAATTGTCTTGCTTCCATTGTTCAAACTCGCCTTCATTATAAAACACACGCTCTTGGGTTCCCTTCTTTGCCTTGATAATCGGAGTATTCATAAATCCAATAAATCCAGGGATCTCCGCCAATGTTGGCCATTCAGACTGAAACAAGTTAATACCGAGTCCTTTGATATGCGACCCATCCAAATCCTGATCCGTCATAAATAACACTTTGCCATATCGCAGCCGAGTCGACACATCATCCGCCGTATACTTGCGGCCATTTTCCAGTCCAAGAATCTGTTTTATCTCCGATATTTCATGATTCTCCGAGATGCGTTTCGTGGTCTCACCGCGAACATTGAATATTTTCCCCTTCATTGGGTACACACCAATATAATTGCGATCTTCTTTTGTAAGTCCTGATACGATTCCTGCCTTCGCTGAATCACCCTCACAAAAGATAATCGTGCAATCCCCCGACTTATCAGTTCCTGCATAGTTCGCATCAATCAACTTCGGGATACCACGAACCGTTTTTACTTTTGTTCCATCGGTCTTCTTCGCCGCCTTGGTATCTTTGACTTCAGTGAGCGCGCATGCAGCCTCCATTACACCCATCTTCGCCAACTTCTCAATAAACTCATCGCTTACGCTGCATGTCGAACCGAAATTGGACACCGCCGTACCAAGTTCGTCTTTTGTCTGACTTGAGAATGACGGATTTTCAATATCACACCGAAGAAACAACATCAACTGTTCTTTGATTGTATTTGGTTTTACATCAACCTTTTTCTTTGTTTTAATAAGTGCAGCCAGTTTACGCACAATCTGATTCACAATATATTCGACATGTTTACCGCCACGTTGTGTATAAATACCATTCACAAATGATACATGACAGAACTCGTCAGTTGGGGTCAAACATACGACATACTCCCACCTAGGATTTGGGGACTCATATATACGTTTTACTTCTCCCTTTCCTCCAATATATAAGTCAACATACTGTTGAAAGTGCTTCACTGGTACAATTTCTCCATTATATTTTACCTTGACTGTCTTGTCAGTAACTGCCGCAATATCATACACTCGCTTCATAAATAACGCCAGCATATCCGGTGTAAGGTTATTTCCAGGGCATCCAAATCGTGCATAGTCCGGTCGAAATGACACCTTAGTATATGGCTTCACCTTTGACTTGGTAATACTCGGCGGATCGATTCTTGTCAGATTGTCATGAAACTCCTGTGTATATTTTAATCCACGAGTATGGTCAACTGTTTCAATTCGTCCCCAGACTGACCAGATAAGAACAAGCTTGAATCCGAAGCCATTCTTACCACCAACAATCTTCTCTTTTTTATCTTCATCATAGTTAGTTGAGGTACGAAGATGGCCGAAAATCATCTCAGGAATCCAGAGTTTATGTTCCGGGTGTTGAGCGACATCGATACCATCTCCATCATTAAGCAGTGTGATTGTTCCATCTTCCTTTGATATCTCAATTTCGATATTCGTAACCTGAAATGATGTTTCACTGGATTTAAGAGATTGACGGATAACGTGGTCGCGACAGTTCACAAGGCCTTCATCAAATAATTTATATAGACCAGGGACATATGTGAATGGTTTGCGAACCATTTTATGTGTATCTAGAGTATTTCCTTCAATTACATAATCGATGGTTTCGGTTGTTTCAACAGATCCGATATATGTATCAGGTTTGTTTAGGATGTGTTCTCGGTCCGTCATTTTTTGGTATTTAGCAAGATCGCCTGACCCTTGCGCTGCTGCCGGTGCGGATGACTTTGTCTTGGAAACCTTGGTATTCTTGTTAACTGGAGAGGTCGAGGATGACATTAAATAACCGTTGAAAGGTACATACAATTGGTTAGTATCCTTTAAATTATTTCAATTTTATTGTTAACTTACGAAAAAATAATAATCGCGGTAAACTACAAATACATTATACATTATACATCATACATTATACATTATACATACTCACAAATAAAATGGCAGTAACGCGTTTAGATCCATATAGGTATGGTTGTCCTCCTATTAGTAATCCAAACGGAGGAATGAGTACTAGTACAAATAATACAGGTCTATCGAAAAAAATGCGATATGCTGTTCAACTTCGCGCTGCATCAAGTTTTAGAGGCGGAACACATTACTACCTACCTCTCCCTCTTAATGCGTTCGGAAGTTATTCTGGTGCGCCAGGAGGTTATAGCCAACCAATTCGAAACACATTTTAACCAACTACTTTTGTACATGTAAAAAAATATTATTTTCTTTATATTTAGTATAACATACACTAATATACAATGGTAAAGAGACTTGATAGACATGATGACGGGTTTTACCACGTTCATGGAAAGAAATACGAAATGCTCGAGGGGTCACGCGCCCAGGTCTGGCACGGAACTGCATACAAGACACCCGGAGGACTCACCAAGTCCCACCTTGTTTATAACAAGCACGGTCGTATTGTTTCCGCTAAGAAGCATGCTACTGCTAAGCGCGAGAAGCGTCTGGTGAAGTACGGCTACACTGCTAAGAAGGGAAAGTTCGGTGCTGTTAAGATCGAGAGCAAGAAGCACAAGAACAAGAGCAAGAAGCGCGGTGGAAATAACCAGAATGAGGATGATGAACAGAACCAGAACAACAACCAGAATAACAACCAGAATAACAATAACAACCAGAATAACAACCAGAATAACAATCAGAATAACAATAACAATCAGAATAACAATAACCAGAATAACTAAGTTTTATATCATGACGGCACAACTGCCTGACATCGAATAATGCGTTTGTTCTGTGTGAATCATATTATTGTATATATCTAGTATATGTATTCAATAATATACCAATGACCACTACACTACATAGTCCAGGTCGACTCGGTAACCAAATATTTCGAAATATTATAACAAGTGAAATCGCAAAACAAAATGACCTCAAGGTAGTTGAGTATGGTATGTTTAACCAGATTCAACGTCTTGGAATCAAATTATACACAACTGGTACAAACATATATAACGATGAGGTCAAAATAACGGATGATACATGCATGAAGTACATCCATGGAGAAGAACACATCACATGTAACATAAATACACGCGATAACTACTTTCAAACCCCGGATACAGCGCGTCATATTTATCAATATCTTACGACGTATGAACAAAAAACACAAATAATGGAGAACAACATCTACAAAGAAAGGTATGATTCAAACGAAGATTTGTTTATTCACCTCCGATTAGGAGACGCAGTATATCTTCATCCAAACATGAGTTATTTTGATGAGGCGATAAGTAAATGTGTATATTCAACGGGATATCTCTCAACGGAGAATTATTCGCATCCATTTTGTCAAGAGCTTATGAAAAAATATAACTTACGACCGTTGCCCTCATTTATTGACGAGGTTCATACAATTATGTTTGCGAGTACATGTCGAAATATTATATTGTGTACTGGAACATATTCATGGATCATCGGGGTTCTTGGGTATTTTTCAAAAGTGATATATCCCGAAATCATTGAAGCATGGACTGGCGACATTTATGTTATTCCTGAATGGATCGAGATATTGCGTCCAAATCATAAATTACATTCGCTATTTGATACATATAATAACACAATTCCTAACAAAGTAACAGTACGTCGGTCCAAAATAAGTTGATATCTCTCGTTCTTTTATGTACAAGGATGTAAAATAATATACTTGTACATATTATACTAACGACATTATTGACATGCTTCTTATTGTTAAACATGATAAGAATCCACCACCTCTTGCAAATTATAGTTTCATGATTAAACTATTAAAAAAACATAAGATCCCATATATTTCCACACACATAATCGACCCATCAATTATTGCAAGAAAGGACGAAATTGACGCAATTATTATTACCGGAAGTAGCTATAGAATCAACCCTTATTCATCAAACACTGCCCTCTTTAATCATGATCTATATTACTTGCATGAACTGAGAGATAAACCTGTATTAGGAATCTGTCATGGCTGTCAGTTGCTTACTCTCATGTATGGCGGCAATTTGGAACAACATGATGAGCTATACTGTAAAAAACAGATAACGGATGTTACACCAACCCACTTTTTATTTAACCACACGAGTAAAGCATCCCAACTAAAGTTAAAATATTGTTTTCATGACTTTCCGATGTTTGATGAGTCGCCAACATTACCACATGGAGTAAAGGAAATTGCATGGATGGACTTTCATGGAAAGCGACGGCCGTGTGCATTCGAGTTCGAACATGACAAGGTATTTGGTGCAATGTTTCATCCAGAATCACACGACAGTACATATCATATCATTTTGAACTTTTACAGAAGGTATGCATCATCGGATGCCTCAGTATGACCCGATACTTCGGTCTGAATTATATCTATGATGGTTTACCTCGCATACATCATTCCACAGTTACCTGACATAAATGTGAGAACATTATATCTCTCTTCCATCAAAAACATATCATATGTATACGTATAAATATTCCATGTTGGTTTATTCACACCGATCGGTTCCTTCGTGACAGGATCACAAATCGTCAATACTTGTGCATACGGATCAAGTGGAGGGTAAATCGTCGAAAGTTCAAGTTCAATCTGTGTAAACTTACTCATATTAATTGCTCCAGTTGGTTGCATTTCATATGGATTCGTATTTAAACAAAAGTTATAACAGTATAATCCAGGCGGTGCATTTCCATTCGTCCTCGTATATTTCTCGACATAATTATAAACACCGGCATCAAATACATTCTCTCTGTACTTTCCATTCAATGTGATACCCATCGTCTGCAAAATATCGCGCTGATTCTCGCTTTTAAACTCGCCAGTAATATGAATCCCTGACCGTCTCAACTCAAACGGATTGATGCCGGGTCCAATTCCAACACCGGGTCCATTCTTCGGAAGATCACTAAATCCTGGCACAATCCATGCACCGTCATCTTCTGCAGGTAAGATATCGTATGGTAAATAATTATATGGCCAATTGGTATAATTGCTCCATTCATTGCGCTGATTCACATCACTCCTCTGGAAAAAGAATGTCCAACTCGCAACCATTCCTTGTGAGTTCTCAATTTTCACCTTTTTGTTTCCAGTTATGTTTCGAAAGTCCCAGTCGTATACGCTACGAATAAGGTATTTTTGCTGATTTGCGGCAAACACCTTGGCCTCGTCATTCGAGAGAAAGCAATAATTACATATCATATGAACATCTGCATTCCAATCCGTGCGTTTATTCTGAAACGAGGTGTCTTTTAGCGCGATGTCGGGAGGCGGCTGCAGAAACCGATAAAACTGGTGTTCTGGTTTATTGAAGTCTGGTTGTACAGTTGGCCAGTAGTTCGCACTGTCGGTTACGTCGCGTATTGTGAATAGCTCACGAACAGGTCGCAGTGTTACATCGATTTGAAGTTGGTTATATTGAAGACACACGAGAGGAAACGCCATTTTATTATTCATTGTAAACCAGGTGTTAATTGGAATATACAACTTTCGTCCGCGAATCGACGGTTCAGGTCCTTCAGGCGAGGAAGTAAAGTATGCATTTGGATATTGGTTAATACGCGCACCAGAACACCCAGGATTGTTTAGTTCTGGAACATGTCCGGTCATGTTATCATATAGTTCCTTCTTCGTCTTACTAAAGTCACGCTGAGCCATTGCAAGCAAGTATCTTCCGGAAAACTTCTGAAGTATTTGTCCTCCAACGGAAATAACGATCTCTTTTATGATTTGAGACCCAATATTTTCGATCCATTTGAACTCATACGGCGCCCACATTCCTTTTTCTTCATTTGTTCCAGTGGGTGGCATAATTGGACTCCATATACTTGGCAATGTAACAACCACATATGAGTCCATTAAAAGTTCAGCATACCTTGGTATATAAAACGTAAACTTGGATTCTTCACTTAGACGTAGTTTCTTTTGCCCATCAAAGTCGATTCGAAACTTCTGAAGACCGAAATTAGTATACCGAAGATAGGTTGATTTGAAGAATGTTTTTTTAGGATTGGAGTTTAATATTACGTTCTGATTACCAGTTGCCACTAAATTTAATAAACCTCCTGCCATTTGATATACATAATATTATTATTTTAACTTTATTTTTATAGTGATTATTTTATAGTCATTACGATGTATGTGAATATCCATATGGTAACACATACATCCTCTTGACCTGAGTAAAAATTGATTTAAAAAACGTGAAATAACATATTATAACATTATACATGGATTATTCAAATAAAACACGCGACGAATTGATTGCAATTTGCAAGGAGTTAAAGGTAAAAGGATATAGTGGAAAAACGAAACATGACATTGTGAAACTATTAGAGGGAAATATTATCCAACAGAAAGATTCTCCCTCGCAACAAAACATGATATTATCTGCCAATGTACCAGAATATAGTGATGAGTATGTATACCAAACAATGCTTACATGCATCGGAAATAAGCGAAAACTAGTGAAAAATATTCGCAACATATTGGAAGAGGTAAGACAGTTATGTGGTAAAGAAAAACTAAACATAGTCGACGGGTTTGCCGGATCATCTGTTGTATCCCGAGAGCTTAGTTACATTGCAGACCATATTTATACGAATGACCTAGAATATTATGCATATTTGATGGCACATTGTTATTTGGTATGTCCTACAAATGCCCAACAATCAAGAATTGCAGCACATATTAATACCATGAATTATATTGCAGAACACGGGCCATTTATAGACGGAATTATTGCCACACTTTATGCTCCAAAAGATACAAAGAATATACAAGAAGGAGAGCGATGCTTCTACACGAGAGAGAATGCACGTATTATTGATACGTTACGAGCATATATTCAAGATAAAGTAGAAGACGATATATCAGTGTATTGTTTGGTTCCACTTCTAAACAAAGCAAGTATTCATACAAACACGGCTGGGGTGTTTAAAGGATTTTATAAAAGAGGAAACGTCGGATGTTTTGGCGGGGATGGAGAGTTTGCGTTGTCGCGAATTATGAAACCAATCCGTATTGATATGCCAATTTGGAATACGACCGGAAACTATACTGCACACCCATCAAACAAAGACATGAATATATTGATTGACGAACTGCCAAATAATATTGACATTATGTATTTAGACCCGCCATATAATCAGCATCCATATGGCAGCAATTACTTTATGCTGAATGTAATTGCCACAAATAAAATGCCGGAAGAGATATCCAAAGTATCAGGGATTCCGTGCAACTGGAACAAATCCAACTATAATTCTCGCATCACAGCAGTTGAATCAATGAAACATCTTATTGCAACCGGTCTTACAAAGTCGTCGTATGTACTTATATCATACAATAATGAAGGAATTATAACAATGGATGACTGGGCTACACTATTTGCACCATTCAATGTAAAAAAGTATGAAGTGAACTATGATACATTCAAAGGGTGCAGGAATCTTAAAGAGAGAAGCAATAAAGTGGTTGAAATTATGTATTTAGTTTCTAAGAAATAATATTGGCGATGTGTTGAACTTGTGGCAACACGGAAAATACCTCATCAATCACGCGTTTACAGATGACAATAATTTCATCTTTTTTCCATAATGAAGATCCATGTTTCATTTCATCCCATTTGTGCGACTTTACAAATACCGACGCAACCCCCTTTCCACATTTTTTATGAATATCGATGTTTTGTAGTATGTTCTGTATTTTACCGTTCATTTCGTCGGATGTCATCGCTGGAGTTATACCGATATAATGATTCGGAAACCCCATATTCATCATCTCAATTCGCTTTGCAATCGTTTCACTTGAATGAAAGTCGCAACCTGATGCAAACATCACATACGGGAAGATGGGTAAGTTGGCGAATAACATCTCAGCGCCTCTTATATTCTTGGCACCTCTTTCAATTGCATTTCCGGTTGCTTGCCGCTTTTTGTTCTGTTCAAATAGAAGATCATTTGTTCCTTGAACCTTATCTTCTATAATAAGAATAGGTATAGACTGGCCATCGATAAAATGGATTACAAATACACCCCCATCTGGTTTCATATATACGCTTTCATTTTCCTTATTTGGTGATGGCCCCCCACATTTATGAAAGTATTCCTGACATTCGTACAGTGTCATCGTTTTTTTATGAGTAAGAGTTGCGCCGATAGCAATACACTTTGCTTCGATGTATGGGCGTAGTTCGCGGACTGCATTATTTAATGTATCTTCCGATGAAGCACTGTCATCATTTAGCCGACGACCACTTATTACTAACTCACTTAGACGTTTGCTTAATCCACTTGACTGATCGATTACTGTATTTGACGCTGCCATATAAAATGTTGTTGTTGTTATTGTTGTTATAAAAGAGGTATTTATATGATTCAATTTTATTAGAATAAATGCATGTACCCAATTTGTGGTTATATTATATTTACATAGTATAACTGGTACTGTCGATTGCCGCGATGTTAAAAAATATTCATTATAGTTTAATTGGAATTATCATAGTAATTGTTGGAGTATGGCAACTTATTCGTGTTACAACAATGTCGCCGATCATACCTGCGACGTATAAATCATCATTATCTTCGTCATCGTCATCGTCTTCGTCTTCGTCTTCTCCACATATGTATGACATAGATAAATCTGGTATATCAGTAAGTGATTTCGACCATGTTATTGAGAAAGCACGTGACCTTATAGAACCAGGTCATACTCATCCACATAGAAATATTATAGGGGATGAAAACATAACACCCGCTGCCACTTCACGCATATCCGCGTATCCTCATATATCAGATACGGTAACAACCTCTCGATTCTCTATAACAGATTTATTCTCGCCTCTTTCTTTGCAACCAGCGAGTTCAATCGAAGGTTTAGAAAATAAGGATTCTGGAGAACAACTCGAAGAATATGAGCCGGTTAATATGGCAAGTATCAACCAAGGCGATGTCCAAAGCAAGTTCAAATTGAAGGACTACTATATTAAAACGGCATATAACTGCTGCAACACTGGCAATTATAAAAACGATAATGTCAATCTCTCACAGCTCAAGTATGTGATTAAACGTGGATGCAGATGTCTCGACTTTGAAATATATTCGGTTGATAATAAACCAGTGATAGCATCATCATCAGTAACTACATTTAATTACAAGGAAACATTTAATCATATTCCGTTTAATGACGCGCTTGAAGTAATAACAACATTCGCGTTTTCTAATTCAAAGTGTCCGAACCCCCAGGATCCTCTCATTCTTCATATTCGATTCATGTCGGCAAATAGAACAATGTATAATACAATGGCAGAGATAATGACAAAGAGTAAGAGTCTAGGGCCGTTACTTATGGGGCCACAGTATGCTCGAGAGAATCATAATAAAGACTTTGGAAATATACCACTTCTTAGTTTGAAAGGTAAAATTATCATTATGGCTGATGCCACGAACCCCATTTTCAGAGAGACAAAGCTGAACGAGTTCATTAATATGTCATCAAATACGCTATTTCTCTCGAAAAAGACGTTTTATGAAGTGGCGACCGTGGGAGATACAGAGGCATTTAAAGAAGCGAATAAGAAATATATGTCGTTTGTTTTGCCCGAGAGAAGTGGGAAACCAGTAAACAAATCACCAGTGCCTGCAATGGATAGTTGGGGGTCTCAGATGGTGGCGATGTGTTTTAATGACTCAATACGACAAGGCGATGATTTACTCAAGCTCTATGAAGATAAGTTCAACTCGGCAGGATACGCGTTTATTTTGAAGCCAGAAGAACTGCGGTATGTTCCGATTGTTATTAAGCCGCCCACTCCTGCAAACCCTGCTCATTCATATAAAGACCGAACTACCAAGATTCCAGGAGGAACATTTCACATATAAGATACATCAACATGGTTTCTGCATATATTTTGTTTGTATATATATAATAGTATATATACCAAGTCATTCCAATGTCATATATTGAAACATTTCAACGAGAGGCAAACGATAAAAGCGAAGACTTTAAAGAAAAAGAACTTGAAATATTACGAAAAGCAGTAGAAATCGTTGAACAAAAGAAGGGTCATGCCATCATGAAAGACCCTGAAATAAAGAAAATCATCTCTATTGTTGAAAGTTTTATTAAGGAAAAGAAGTTAATATGCTATGGAGGAACAGCAATAAATAATATCCTTCCTCCACAGGACCAGTTTTATAATAAGGACCTTGAATTACCGGATTATGACTTTTATTCCGACAATGCTCTCGAAGATGCGAAAGAACTCGCGGATATATATTACAACGCAGGGTACAAAGAGGTTGAAGCGAAAGCGGGTGTTCACGTCGGCACATTCAAGGTGTTTGTTAACTTTATGGGAATCGCAGACATAACAATGATGGATTCGACTCTGTTTGCATCGATACGTAAATCCGCCATAAAGGTGGATGGTATATTATATGCTCCTCCTAACTTTTTAAGAATGGCGATGTATTTAGAACTTTCTCGGCCAGGTGGAGATGTATCTCGTTGGGAAAAGGTACAAAAGCGTCTGGTTCTTCTGAATAAAAGCTATCCTCTCAAAGGTACTGACTGTAAGAATGTAGATATACAACGACCATTTAGTGATGCGACAAAGACAACCACGTCAAAAGAAGTCGACCCTCAAGAGGTCTATGATTCTTTGCGAGAGATATTCATTAAATCAAAACTCGTATTTCTTGGAGGATATGCAACCATACTTTATTCACGTTATATGCCAAAACGACTTCAAAAGATTATTAAAAAGAATCCAGACTTTGATATGTTGTCGGACGATCCGGAGAAGTCATGTAAAGAATTAATTGCAGAATTGACGGCGAGAGGGTATTCTCACCTAAAAATGATAAAACATGAAGGAATTGGAGAGGTAATATCTGAACACTATGAGATTCGAATCAATGAAGAAACGATTGCATTTATATACAAACCTCTCGCATGCCATAGTTATAACCCGATTATTATTGATGGAGAGGAGATACGTATTGCTACGATTGACACGATGTTGAGTTTCTACCTAGCATTTATTTATGCAGATCGACCTTATTATGATGAGAATCGCATTTTATGCATAAGTCAATTTTTATTCGATGTTCAACAGAGAAATCGGTTGAAACAAAAAGGACTGCTTCGTCGTTTCAGTATTAATTGTTATGGAAAACAAGAGACTCTTGAAGACATTAAAGTCGAAAAGTCTGAGAAGTTTATTGAACTGAAAGGTAAGAAAGATACAGATGAATATAATATGTGGTTTTTGCGATATGTACCACTCGAACATGACGCAAATAAAAAGAAGAAAAAGAAGAGATCAGTTAAAAAAGAAAAGAGTATGGGCAAAAGTAAGACAAATACTAAGAGTAAGACAAATACTAAGAGTAAGAGTAAGACTACGCCTTCTAAAACAAAAACACGAAAGAATAAAAACTAATTACCAGGTTGGGTATTTTTTCTTATTATGTATATCGCTACTGAGGGGTGTTCCTTTCTTTAACGTTTGTAAATGTCAAATTGGATGCTCTTGTTTCGGATAAAATAATAATAAGGGTTTTATCATTGTCATTGTTTTTGTATCATATATGATAATAATATGTTACAATTATATATAGAATGTCCGCCCCGATTACTCATGAATTAAGAGATATACAACATCTCATTAGTCTAGTCGATGGAGAGACAGCCGGTTCACCCAATATAAACTATAACCCAGACATTACACCAAGTACTCCAGGATATCATAATGCAAAGCTGGTGATAAATCCACCAACCCCCGATGGGTTTACTGTAATAAATGGTGAAAATGCGCATATTCATAATGTATCATTCAATATCGGTCATAGTAAAATGGAAAATGCAAACTTTCGAGGTGCATCTCTCATAGGCGTGACATTTGATACAGTGAGAGATAATAGTGAGGATGCAGAAACCGTTGGAATAATGAATACATGTGTTTTTGACAACGCCATTCTCCGAAGTCATTGTATTTTCTCTCCAACAATTTTGGGTAATAGGCATGGAAGAACTGTAGTAAAAAACTCATCATTTGTATATACTCAATTTCAGCATACGTGTTTTAATAATACATTTGTCAACTGCGACTTTCGTTTTGCACAGTTTCAAAACTGCACATTATTAAATGTAACATTTTTGAATTGTAACTTAAGCGAAGCATCCTTCCAAAATTGTGATGAAGTTGGCATGGTATATTTTAATAATTGTAAAATTGACCACATGGGAGTTATATCCAGGTTTAATTTTCCGCCGAGTCGGAATAGTACAACAACACGACCTATTGGGTTGTCGTCAAGTATGATTTCATGGTGTAGGCGAATAAGTGGTATTCCTGAGTTTGACTTTACGTATAGTAACGGAAGGTATGTACCTCAAGGTCTTACAAGGGAAGAGCAAACAATGTATAACCGTCTCGAGTATATTGATACAACGGATAATGACATGCCATCCACAAATACGAGTACTCCACCTGCAGCTCAATCGTTTGAACGTGAAGAACTCCCAATGACCCCGAGATCTGATAACAGTTTTGATGAGGAGGAGGAATGGGAAGAACTACCTGAACCGATGTCTCCTACTACATCTGTACCTATATTTAACCCAGTTACTGGAGAGGTTCATGGAAACCCCGAATATGTTCCTTCGGAAGTAACAGTCCCCATCGGAGATAGTTCATACGAAATTACGGCGAATGATACATATAACGATATTATTATGGGAGAGGTTGTCAATCTAATTGAATCTCTCAAAGATGTTGATAATACCGGAATGATCTTCTTTCATATTCAAGATACTCCATCTGATTCATGGATAGGAGTTACAAAAGAGGATCTTATTACAGTTGCAAATGATGGCTCAAACATAAAATACGCATGCAGTGAAGAATGGTCGAATGTGGTTGTTCAACAAGGCAGAACATTAGATGACATTGTAAATCCAAGAGTTCCGTATTTATCAATTGCTTCATTTGGCGCACAGATTCGCGGTGTTATTTTATTAAAGCATTTACATACGATACTAAATGATACAGAGAATCGTGTATATGAACTCGTTAATAATCCGTCCACACCAAATCTTGTAACAACAATATCATATGGTGCATATTTTACTCGTGATACATATGTCTCTCGCGCACATTGTCAAGCAGGACAAAATGAAACAGTATATGATGTAAATCATATTCGTTTACCAGAAGGGTCTCTCCCTCCATCTACAATATACCCTAGCACACCTCTCAATACTGCACAACGTACTCCGATTGCATCAGCCCCGTCCGCTTCTTCCAGAGTTACAGAAAACATGCTTCTAACAGATGAACGTCTCTCGCCAATACGGAGAATGCAAAGTTTTGATGAGAGTCCAATTCCAGAATCTCCAGAAATAATTGCACGGCGACTAGGCAATACTGTATTCAACTCTCCATCTCGAAATAGAAGATATAGAGAGGAGGATGATCAGGAGGATGATCAGGAGGATGATCAGGAGAATGGTCCTGCAAATGGTCCTACTACTATTAGAAGGAGACTCGATTTTTCACCTGAACCAGGTCCAACCGGTCCAACAGGTCCAACCGGTCCAACCGGTGGTCGAAATATCAAGCGCACTACCCCAACAAAGTCATGTCGGCGACCATCAGTTCGTCGGCAAGAATTAAAGAATAACCAGCGTACAAAAAGACAAAACAATAAAAATAGTAAAAAAATGAAAAAAGTAACACGTCGCAGAAAGTAACTACATTTAGTTACCATTACCAGACAACCGATTCAGAATAAGCATAATTACAAAATAAACCGATGCGAATGCAACTGATGTTGCAACAAGACCTGTTAAATTAAGGTTCCCATCTTCGCCGAACAGAGAAGGAATAAAATGTAGAATCTGCGCTCTAAATGCCGGCATCTGAAAGACAAAATATAAAATTGCCAAAAGTATTGGCACTTGAAACTGTTGATATATGGTTTCAAGTGTGTCGCGTTTATTTGCATCACGATTTGATTCATTCATTATCGTGCGCATGGTTTCATGATGATTAATATAATCACGGCTACCTGATGAAGCGGGAGGGATATAATTGGGTCGAACTTGATCGTCATGTGTAAATGCTGCTGGGTTCATCGGAATATCTCTCGTAGGAAGCATAGTTAGTCCTGATGCACCTGCTCGTTGTACTCCTGAGATCGCTTCGCTTAATAATTTACTTGCGTCGGTTGGAGGCATCATCCCTTGCCCACTGCCGCCACCGCCACCACTATTCATCATTCCTTCAACCTTGGGTGAATAAATAAGGGGATTTTCACTAGGACCACCTCTTTGTACAATCATATTCTGAGGGGGTCCACCACCGCCGCCGCCACCACCCATAGGGAGGTCATCAATACTTGTCGTGTCTCCTGTCATTCTATTGATCTCTATCTCTCTCTCTCTAAAAATTAAACTGCGTAATATATTCTACTAATATTGCTATAATTGAATATATTACGCACGTGGATATGTTGCATTATGCCCCCATCGGAACCACCTTTTTCGATGAATCACACTTCACTAATTTCGACTTGTATGTATAACATTTATCATCAAGTTTGTATACTTCTTTTTGAAGTTCCTTGAGAGGTGGGGCCTGAAACCGAATACAATTACGGTCATTACATGCCTTTCTAAATAGTGATGCAACTCCTAATCCAAGAATTATCGAAATAATTATTTTCCCGGTTGGAGTATGAAATAATCTACCAAGAGCCATTTGTTATTATTATTATTATATACTATCACGTGATTATATACTATCGCGTCTTATATACTATTACACAAATAACTATTTACTCGTTTGAACAGGTACAACCTTAAACTTTCCATTGGATGGACACTTCTCCTCTTTCACATCAAATGAAAAACAATTATCTGCGTCATCTTTATATTGAAATGAACGCAGGTTGTCCGGGGTTGGATATACATAAATCACCTTAGGGCGCGGCACCGAAATGTATACATAAAATAATCCGATTGCTAAACTAACAAAAAATACCGGGAAGTTAATGAAGTCATAAAACATCTTACAGGTCGCAGTATTATCCGGTCGTGTGTTATTATACTGTGTTATTATTTTTTATCGGCAACGAGAGGTTGATTCGTTGATTGTTTTGCCTTTGCAACAAGCGCCTTATTATTTGCAATTACGCTCGGAAGTTCAACTGGCATATACAAGTCCTTATATGAAAACTCCTTTTGAACAAGGTAAAACTCATTCTTCTTATACCTAGATACCAGGGTTCCAGAAGTCCCTTCTTGACTCTCTATCGCGGCATATTCATACTTCAGTTCATTATATTTTTTATAGAGAGGTTCAATATCTTCCTGATACACAATAAGAACATCTTCAATCAACCCCATGTTTCCTGTTTCATGGAAGTCCTTCATAATATCCTTTACTTTTATAATATTCGCCTGTATTCTCTCGTGTATCTTTGTCAGTGCGGCCTTCTTCTCAGCATTATCTACAATGTTAAGATAGTATGTTCGAAACTCTCCATATATCTCTAACTGAGAGGTTAGTTCATCTTGAATCACATCAAACCGTTGTACTGCTTCCTCTTTTGTAATAAAGTTAAATAATAAATCGAGTTTTAATCGAATAATCTCTTCCTTCGTTTCGCGAACATCATTGAGAGCTTGTACCATAAGAGTTTCTAAACTCTCAAACTTTCCGCGATTCACTTCAATATGAAGACCACATGGTTGAGAGATGTTTCCGCAAGTGACTTTAATAATTCCATCATTCTGAGTAAAAATACTGCCACCGTCCTGTTTACAAATAATGCATTTACGTTTTATACCTTGCATAATACGGGCTTTTTGTGTTGTAGATATGTTGCCGTATTTCTCTCTGGCAGCTTGAATAAGATCGGCCTTCTTCTCTGCATACTTGGCATCATATGACTTCTTCAGTTTATAATAATTGTTAAATGCGTCGGTGAGTTTATCGTACTCTTCAGGTGAAATGAGAGAATATGAAACTGGAATGTAAATGTCTCTAATTGCAGATTGTGCATCTTCGACCATTTTCTGAACCTCTTTTCTCTCGTTCTTTTTATTCAAGTTCATGAGCATTTTTGTCGCTGCCTTCATTGTTGCACGAGTCAACTGTTTTTTACGATGAGATGCTGACGATGATGAAGATCTCTTGGTTGCACCGCCGACTAGACCTTCATCAAATGGCGATAAAAACAGAGAGGTTGTTCCATAATTTGATTCAAAATTGGATGAATGATTACTCATTTATAATTGCAGGTATATTAGTGTACTATAGTATAAAAAGAATGTATTTCTAGCGTGTTTGATAATACTGTTCGTCGGGACCCACCCATCGTGGAAGATTTGTTAGCATTCCCATTCCGATACCACCTCCGCTCATACCGCCACCACTGCCGCCGCTTATACCGCCACTACCACTATTACTTAATATACTTGCGCCTCTCCCATCCATCGGAATGCCCTTACTTTGCGCATAATGAGTTGCATTTACTAATCGAAGCTTTGATAAAATATACTCCTTTTGCCGCCTGGATCTCTCCTCTCTCTCTTCAGGGGTCATCTTTCCTTTATATCTATAATACAACCATGCACCAATTACACATACAACCAGAATAAAACCAAGTATGTTATATATTCGATTGTAGTATTTCTCCTTAATTTGTCTACAGTTTGACAACGTATGCGAGAGAAATGATTTAACACCGGGTTCAATGAGTTGCGGTCGTTCCATAAAAACGGTAATTACCTATTCCGTTATATAGTTATACGCGAATAAAAGAACCCGTTAATTCACACCGTAATTATTCTCAAGTATATACAATACAGTACAATAAGATACTTATTTGTATATCTAAATATCTAATCTAAACAACGATTCATCATTAACGATACACAGTTGTAACATATTTCCAGATACCTGAATCATCATGGCAGAAATAACCCCCAGCATCGCTATTATATATGCTCTCGTAGTTGTTACAGCATACTCCTATTATAAAAACATGAAAGAAGGGATGATGAGTATTGGATCATCGATTGGGTTTTTTACTCTCCTTATTATCGGAGAACTCATGATAAATATCGGAATGAGTAAAGATATTTGCGGGTTTGAACAGTACAAATCGGCTTTAATAGCTACTATTCTTCCTTGGTTTTTAGTATTTGGTGTATTAAAGGCAGTTCTAAGTGCATTTCCTGGATGGCTTATACCATTCGGAAACACATTTGGATACTTATTTGTGTCAATTGTCACAGATATGAAAGAAGTATTTGATAACATATTAACCCCGCAGTTTAATCTTGATCCATCTGCACAAGTTGGAAAAGATGAACCAAGCAATTCGGTGGCAAATAAAAAGGATATCGGAAAAGCTTTAGAACAAATATATACGGATAAGTCAATTTTACTTAATGAATTGAATCTTGATAATATTGAAGACTTCTGGCGTGGATTTAAAGAATCGAAACTCATAAGAGAGAGTGCTAAATATGAAGAGCTTGGCAAGTTAAAACATTTTATTATGATGAAGAGTATTGTTTCTGAGTTTGTATGGTATGTACTTGCTGTTCTATTAGTTGTATCAATAAGCTATAACTATTTGCTTAACTCTAGGTGCGTTTATACACCGGAACAACAGAGAATACGCGCCAAAGCATTGAAAGAAAAGAAGGATGCGATGGATGCTAAGAAAAATAAGGAGAAGAATACGATTTATACTGTAACAGCGTAACATTCTATTACATGTTCTATAACAAATATATGTACACATATGACTTTATCATCATATGTGTATTAATAACCACGATTACATACACACACACACACACACACCAACCTCAACTAACATTACTCAACATAATATAATATTGTTACATATGACAAAAATGCTAAAATAATAGTGACTAACCATATCGGCACCACTGTTTTGCTTTTATACCCAATACCAAACTCTCTAAAACTACCATCATTATTATATATAAATCCTGGTTTTAATGTCTGAATTGCAACAAATAAAACGATAAATAATGCGATTGAAAACCCTGCCACATTTTTTCTTATTATAAGTCTATTTATCATTGTTGTTATTATTGTTGTATACTATATATACATTTCTATTTTTTCATATCATATTTGTACATGCATCGAACCGCTTCTACTCTACCATTGCTATTTATTAAAATAACAATGCAAGTAAAACTGTTGCAATAAACCACGTCAATGAAACCGTAACAAGAAACGCAGAGTTTGCCACTCGTCCAGGTGGAGGGGATGGACTAGAAAGAACACATGTCATAACCTGTTGCTGATTACATATACCAGGGGTCCATGCTCCAGTATATAACACACTTCCTGTACAGTTATTGCTATTATATCCGATTGAAGTTACAAGTGTCCCATTACATGAGGTGTACTTCATTGAAGTTGCTGACCCGCCACTACTTGTATCTTGACAATGATCAATCCCGATATTTTGAGTTAAAAATACAGAACCACCGCATGACTGACTCAAATATGACTCAACCTTTACATATGGTGGAGTCGGTGGCTGTGAAGGTGGCGAAGGAGGAGAAGGCGGTGAAGGCGGTGAAGGCGGTGAAGGAGAAGAACTACAAATAACCTTTTGCTGCGACTGTAAACATGTATTCGGCGCACCAGTCATCATAAACTGTACACCGCCACCACAGTTATTTGTACCATACCCGTGAACCTCAACTGTAGTTGCATTGCATACAACATACTTCATTGAACTCGGTTGTCCACCAGCTGTCGTATCAATACATGTATTCAGTTGCTCCTGGACAGTCGACGCGAGTGTTGTGCATGCCTGGTCTTGGTAACTTTCCACAGTGATCGCACTACTGCAATAACTTGACAGTAATGTTGAAAATAAAAAAATAGTATATACGGATAGTTTCATTATATGTACACATATGACTAGACAAATCTTTAATATTTTTTCATTATATATTTCATCCTATCTTTCATCCTATCTTTCATCCTATATTTCAACCTATCTTTCATATTATTCTTCTATTTATGAACAATATGTCTTTTTCGCAAAAGCTAGATATTTTTTATTAAGGTCTTGTATTTCTTTGGGAACTTTATCGGTGGCTGATAATTGTTTTTTTGGATTTTCACACTCTTTTTCAGTCTTCTTTTTACCATACATGTCACCCATCTCTTGTATCGTAAGTGTTTTTTTTACACAAATAATCTCATTAAATAAATATGCCCATACAATGGACCAGAAATTATATTTGTTTATTATTTCATCTTTTTTTTCTTTTGGGGCATCATCAATTTCCTTAATTATTTCAGATGCTTTCTTCGCACCTTTTGTACCGCATGTTACATTTTTATGATAATTATACGCCTTCTCGGCAAAGTCACTATCTTCTAGTGATGGAATCGGGGGGTCTTTTTTTGATTTGGATTTGACACCTTCCAATATATGATTACTTCCTGCTACAATAAGAATAAATATCATAAATAACACTTCATAATTCGGTGTTTTTCTAGATAAGTAGAAATACGAAAGTATTAGAACAAGCAAAATAATAATTGGTTTCATATACGAATTGTATTGTTTATTATTTACGGTATACTATATAATGTATACTGTATACTATATACTATATACATGTAAAAAAATACTAAAGATATATATTCTATACAACATAGAACATAAAGCAATTATAATGTATTATAATATACAGATGAATTGTGAATCCACTCCCCTCGAATATGTGTCATTGGATAAATGGTCCAAAACATATGATATTGCAAAACAAGTTGTTGTAACCAGCGGACTTATTGCAGTCGGCGCATCATTTATAAACGACTATTATTTTGTAAAACACAGCGGTTGTCCAACCGACCAAAATCATTGCGACTTTGTTATTTGGAACCGCGTGAATAAAACAGTAAAAGTAATTACCTTAATCGGAAGTATTGCGATTGTAATGGAAGGTATTCGAAATATTATCAATTAGTTACCATTACATACGTGTAGTCACGTAAAACATATCAATCATAACTGATATATTTTACCTAATATAATGTTACTCATTCATTTATTTATTTATTTATTCATTCAATCATTCATTGTCCAGTATGCATCTATTACCGGATCATCTCTTTCTCCATCTCCGTCGTGTCTAATCATATATGAACTATCTGCATACTCCGGATAATCGTCATCCTCAGGTAGCCAGCTCATGTCATTCTCCTCTCGCTCAATCTGTTCATTCATAATATCCGTCTCCATCATCTCAAACATAAGAATATCACGATTCATAATTGTTACATCATTTCTCCTTCCAAGACGTTTTTCATTCATCGCAGTCTTTACAATCTGTTCACGTTCTTCATCATATGCGTCTGCATCATATGCATAAACACTACTGTCGTTTCCTTTACTCCATATTCCCAACCCATGCTTCTTGAATAAGTTTGCAACCTCTCGTTGCTCCACAGACATATCACCCAAGTACTTGACAAATCCATCTTTCTCCTTGTCTTTCACTCGAATAATCTTCTCCTTCACTGTATTGAGATTCATATTTATCGCACGTTTATCACTCTCGACAACCTTTATAAATGCTACCAAGAGATCAGATACACGCTGTCCCAACGCCTTTTTATTTCCCATGATAATATCCATATCATTAATCGTTCCGTTCTGTAACTCATATGAATTAAATACCGATGTCAAATCCGAGTCAGATGTTTCATCTTGCGCAGAGGTAACTACATCAAATGTCTTGTCGCGAATCTTGTCATTCTCTCGAATCATTATATCCGTTTTACTTTCCTTCTTCCCCTTTTGGACCTTACTCCTCTTTGCAGCGGCTGATCCCGGACGAATCAATTCAGTCGCCTCATTCTGATAAATTGTTAACGGGGTCTCTACCACCAACTGAACATACTCATTCATCATCGAGAGAAAATAGAACAAAAACAGTTGCTCCACAATTCGTCGGTCGAATATTGAATACTGTGGAATAATCTTGCCACTTTCATCATCGAAATACATCTCCGCATAAAATGGGGTCACTTCGATCATCTTCTTTATGTTATCAAATACTTTTAATGCATGACGTAATACCTCCTTAATGACATCGTCGTTATAAAACTGCTTCAACGATGTATAATGCGATGATATTATGTTTTTAATATCGGTCAAATGTGTTTCAGAAAATCCCCAGTGCCGCGGCATTGAGAGGTTGTCAAAGTCAACACGATTCATAATAATCTGGGGAATCACATCAATAAGACGATATAACACATTCTTCATAAACTGAAGCGATTTTGTTGTTGTTTCATCTCTCTTTGACATAAGTATTTGCGACCCATTTTCCTCAAATATGAGAAGATTCTTTATTGTAGCGATAAAGTCGCGCATTACTGTCTTTGATTGTTTGCCATTCTCTTGAACAAACGCAATAATACGCGCCTCCATTGCATCATTCATTCTAGAAAGGTAATTCTTCAAATCTCTCATCTCTTCCGTATCCTCTTCCACCGAAATATCAAATGTATCCATGTTTCGCAATAAGAGATCCCGCAATTCTTCTGGGATAATACAACGATGCCCTTTTTCTGCGACTGGTACACCCGACACTCTATTCTCATCCTCCTCACTCTCCCGCATATCATACATGTTATTCATATACGTAATCACATCTCTCAATCGCTGAAAATGAAGTTGCTCGCGTCTTTCACTTCTCACATACCTAGAATCAACCAGATTATCCTTATGTATAATTCGCATGAGATTATGCAAACTTTCCTCTGTAAATATGCGTGAATCTCTCTTCATCTTGCGAATCTTTTCATCGAGAGAATCATTCACGTTCCAATCATCGGGCTTATCCATACACAACAACTTCAATTCATCGCTTATCGGAAGACCACTATTCAATCGACAATAATGAATAAATGCCATATATATCACATTTTCATCTAACTGCTGCGATATTGGCGGAAATGCTACCTTGGTATTACGATAATCTGAAATAAAAGGTGCCTTACCAATTTCCAACATATCATACACAATATCATTCAAATACTTGATAATATTATTGTTATGATGAATCGATTGGTTGGCGGCCTTGAAATAGTCTAGTGTTTTCATACTACGAGTATCCGCATCGTTGCAACACGCATTCTCAATGAACGGCTCGTTTGCAGAATTAGATAATAGTGGCGACTGTTTTTTCACGATTTCGTGAATCGCTTGCTGTATCTCGAAGGAAAAATACATCGCCTTTGTCTCAAGAATACTCATCTTTTCATGCTGGCCCTTATTTCCCTTCTTCATCTCATCAAGGAGAGCATTCGTAAAGTCGCTAGAAACATTCTGGGGGGTCTTCATGTTTGTTAGACTCTTGAGAGGTGGGAGAAAGTTCGTCCATTTTCCTACATGGAGAGATTCAGGTATTTCGGAAATATCCACACGATTCTTTATATATTCGCGTTTTGCCTGTAACTTCTCTTGGATTGCAGGATTTGTAACAATAAATGTTTCAATAAATCTCTTGATCGTCGACATAATGTCCGTCTCCTTCTTAATTGACCGGATCGTATTCCACGGCTCAATCCCCGACTGAATCTTGTATGCAATACATGCTATATACATCATACCAGTTGTGTCTTCATCACCATCGAGAGGATAACCCGAAAATGAACGTACACACCCTGGGAATGTTTTTCGCGTTTTTATTTCAGGAATAGATATTTGTATTGCGACAACAATATATGAGAGAGAAAGCAAGAGAAGTGTCTGAAAATATGTATCCTTAAATGATGGACGTTTTTTACCCGTCTTCTGGAAATATCTCTCTGCTTGCTCCTTGTATGCATCTTCGCTTTGAACAGACGACTCGAGTGTTTTCATCGTATTCTGAATAATAAACTCGCGGTGTTCACTCAAATCAGCACCAATATGACCTGCAATACTCGTTATTATTCCATTTATCATTCGTGCATCCGGACTACTATACTTGGTTACTGTTGTTAGTCCCGCTCCACTCTTCCCTGGAGGGATATGACTTGTTACCTCTAATACCGCCTTTTCAGCATCAATGTCCAACACTTCTCTCGTTACTAACTTGCGCCCATCGTCATCGTATCCTTCATCTGTATTGTGTTCTATCTTCTTAATAATATATCCACTATGCTTATCAACCCATGATTCGCCATCAGAACTACTTGTTCCTTGGTTACTACAGATTGTATCAATTACCTCCGAGAGGTTGACACCATTACCACCCCCCGTAAAACTTTGTATAAATGCGGCGGCAATTGTCTCTAAAAATGTAGGCAGCAATTTCTCATTTGTTTGAATACAATATAACCACCAAGGATCCTCTTTCAATGTCGGATTCGCTGCCCGAGTATACGACTTTACAAATCGAATAATGTCAAACTGTTTCTTTACATAATCATTCTGTCCAAGAATCATATCTCTCAATGATGCTCTCGGAGAGATTACAATCCCGTCATCTTCAGAATCACGACTTCCGGAGACACCAATATAATAAATACGATCATTGTACTTCAACTGATTCTTTTGTGATATATCAAGCAGTCTCGTCGCTTTCTTTACGTCATTGTCAAACCTGGCACTGATGAATCGATTGAAATTGTCACGCGTAACTTGATACTTAATATCAAACTCCTCTGTCATCTTATCCAGAAGTTTTTTCTTAAGTGCTTTCACCCCCTCTTCTGGAGTCGTCTCTGTTGTCACACCCTTATCCACAACTTCCGATACAGCGAGAGGAAGACAATTTTTATTCATATTGCAAAAATATGACATATCGTCAGTAGGAGATGTTTCAGGAATGCTCTCATCTCTAACCCACACATTATTCTTGCGAACATAATACTGATAACTAGGGATAACGTGTTTATCTGCGTCCGTATCGCCAAACACAACATCCTTTATTTCGACAACAGCATAATGTCCATCCTTTACTAATCGCATTCTATTACTACTCATCATAGTTTCAGCCAATTCCTGAGCAGTACTTAGTCCGACATTTTTATCCTTGATAATTCGGTCAGTTAAAAACATACGAAAGTCATCCTCTGACATTTCATCACGTTCTACACTATACTGGTCTACATAATCATAATCAGTATCATCATACTCTTTGTTGAAATATACGAACTCATATCCATTATCATACTCTAATTCTACGATCGCATTGTATTTCTTTGCAAGAACATATTTCGGTTTAGGTGACTCTTTTCTTTCTCCATTCGATGAAGTGGCGGCTGCGGCTGCTGACGACTCTTCACCCTTACTACGTAACTGTTCTGACTGCTCCTTCAAAATAAGACCAAAGTCAAACGGGGTTATTATATCAACAGTAGTCAATGCAATCGCATCCATGTAAAGTGTAGCATAGTCGATCAGTAACATTCGCGAGAGAAGTTCGGAGGAAGAGAGAAGATGTTGGTTGTATGTGTCTTGTTCACCAATACCAGTTGCATATGATTGCCCCTTTGCGCGACTTCTCTCTTTCTGATTAGTTGACATCGCAATTTCCCTTATTCCTGACCGGACTTGTTCATCCGCAAACCCATACGTAGAAAATACTTTCTCATCCAACATCTTGCCAGTTACCAGAAGCTTGTATAATAACGAAACCCCTGCATACCTGACCATATATTTATGCGCCCGAAACTTCGTGAAACTTCTCGATCTATTCACATAGTTTCGCTTATATTCAGCAATTCTCTCATAAATAAACTGAGTAATGTCATCGTATTGTTTCGCCGTCAAATCATTCTGATAAATCGAGAATGGCTCAAGATACCCCAATACTTCGTTCAACGAGAGCTTTCCATTGATATATTTTCGCATGATTTCAAATAACACTCTTGTCTTAGGAATAATCACCTCCAAGAATCGCCGATGCTTATCTACGGATGATATAGGTTTCGACGGCGATGATGAGTCAATCACATTATCGGCCATTACATAATGCGTAATCTTATTCATGAATGTTGCTGCATTAAACTCAAGAGGCTTTCCCAAATCCTCGATCTCTTCCGTCACAATCGACGTTGATTTACGCAACATCTCCCAATAATTTAAATTATGCGCATTCAGATTTGTACGGTCTAGGATGTTTGTTCCAGGTAAATGAATACGCGAATAACGAACTGCCTGCTCCGGTAGAACTAGATATGACGAGACCCCTATCGAATCATTGCTAGTCAACTGAGAGAAGTTATATGGATGTCGCGACCTAGAAAATACTTCCGATCCACTTTCCAGTTTATTCAATCCAAGGTTATATCGCTGAATGACGAATCGTCGGCGATGCAAGTGTTCTTCATCCGCTCCTTTCCCCGTGACTGCCGTCGAGTAAAAGTTGCCAAGGTTATCGATGATTGCAGTTATGTTACTATTTACTTTGCGATAGTCAATGAGGTTGTCATTCCGAATTGGTTGCATAAATGGAGTATGATGACGGTCCATTGTCTTCGTCATATACTGAGAGAATGTTTCGTTGTTTGCTAAAAAGTTGCGAGAGATTTCGTTTTCAGATCGAATCTCATCTCCCAAATGCTGGATCATAATGTCATCCTCTCTGTTTTCTCCGAACTCGTTTCTGTCACTGGTCAACACATCATCGATATTATACATGATTCGCCGCGTTTTGACTACTGGTAGGATCCATTGTAATGATGTAGCCATTCTCTCAATTCGATTCACGAGAGGCTTATATGCCAACCCCTTCTCCTTCATAATTCGTGGATTCCCATTTTCATCAAACACTGAAAACTCATGTCTAAGTTCCTTGAACCTCTCAACCATTGTATGCAGGTTAGAAAGTACGGCGGCACTACGTTTCGTATTTGGAACATTCGATAGAAGCTCGTCTAATAAATCATTCGTCTGTTTTTCGATACTATATCTTTTGTTCTCATCTGATACTTCTACTGTTTGTACTAAAACATCCAAATCTTCACCAAAATGAATCTGATCTGCATCAATTATAATTTCGCGCATCTTCTCTCGGATCTCGTCGACTTTTGTAGATGTGGATGGAAGTTGTTCCACTCCGTATGTTTGATCACTTGTTCCTTCTGGCTGAGAGGTTGCATCTTCCCCTTCCTCAAAGATCCCAAGCCTTCCGCGACGACCCTCTCTTCTTATTTTGCTTATATCATCATTATCAATGTCCTCTTGCTGTGTACCTTCTACGTCCACGCCCACATCCATATTTGGTTTCTCGACATCAGCCATAACACCAAGTGATGTCTTTGCAAAAGAAGATGAAGGTGGCATACGAATATTTATTCTCTCAATCGGAATATCTTCCGGAATACCCTTATACGCAAAGTCGATATAGATTATGTCATTCTCGGGGAGTGTCTTTATTTCAATCATATCCTCTTCCACATTTGTGATTAACCCCGTAATTGTAGTCGGTAAATCTCCGCCGAAATATATGTCAATCCATGTACCAGTTACAAGGCCGTTCTGTCTTGCATATCCCGCATGGTCTGCACGGCTTAATATCGATAGATTATGAATGGATTCATCAGAGAGTGCGCCATTTGCATCGATCTTTAATGTAAGCTCCGCCTGTGTATCCACATCGATTAACCGTATTTTCCGATTATCAACTACATCAATATAATCCACAAGAAACATATGGTCATTTATTTCTGAGTTGGTGGGTGCATTTATCTCGACAATATCTCCCAACTGAATCTGAATATTTACTGGTTTATTATTGTTGTTATTATTCATATCACCTCGAGATGACATATACGCGTGATATATGTATTTATATTATTCACATATTTTTTTACGATATCTTGTACTTGTCGATGAAGAATACAGTGGTATAAAGAAATATGCAAACATATATAAAGACATACCATACATATATTTATCTACTACACGTCATTTGTTAGAAATCCAGTTATCCCGTTTTTCGAATATACCAAATAATTAAATAATGTCAAATCAAGTTTCTTCTCATTCGAATGTGTTACCCGAGATTATTACACACGTGCATGATATCAATAAGATTCCGCATTTTGCCACAATATGCGCTCTTTCAACTAAACAGGATAAACAAAATCTTCAAGACCTACTTACCGAGAATAACATGACCCTTCGCGAGAGTGTTGTGACATTTCATAAAAAGGATGGATCCAAGAGCGAGGATAGTTTTTCAAAATATTATATTCTTAAATATGATCGTTCAAAGTTGCGCGAAGACCAGTATTCAACCGTTGGACTCGCGCGCTCGATCATTCTGAATGAACATGGAAACATTGTATCTTATTGTCCTGCGAAAATGATTCATCCTGAAACTAGTCGTATTGAGGCATTTGTCTGTAACGATGTCACTGCAAGTGAGTATGTGGTCGCTGAAGAATTAGTGGAAGGTATTATGTGCAACTTATTTTATAATGAAGACCAATGTGTTTGGATGGTATCAACGAAGAGTTGTGTTGGCGTACGTAGCGAAGAATCGTCTGTAATTCAGACCCAGCGAACGCTTAATGCAAAGATTCAGAAGAGGGAGAAGAAGCGTGCTGAGAAAGTTGCAGGGGATGAGCAGCAAGAGCATCTTCCTAGTTCTTCGGAATCAGAAGTTACATCCCAAGACAATTCTGGTATAAAGGCCACGTCACAATCCATCATTCACGACCGTTTTTATGAAACATTGGATGAAGCAAATGTGTCTCTTGATACACTCCCCAAACATTTATGCTATAGTTTCGTATTGAAGCATCCCAAAAATCCAATTGTAAACGTTATAGCTAAAGCCGAAGTGTATCTTATTAGCGTGTATGATTGTTCTTCAAAGGGTGTGATTATCGAACATGATGTCGAGGAATATACGGAACTTTTTCATCAGACACAAGTTAAATACCCCAAACAACTCACTACCAATAACCCTGCATGTGTCGATGGAGGATGTAGTGAAGTAGTAACTGTTGCAAAGATTAAAGATATGTATATCGATACATTTAGATGCAGCGTCGACTTTCCAGGCGTGGTTTTTCATAATAAAACAACCGGTGAACGTTTCAAGTATCGTGGGCCTGCATATGAAACCGTAAAGAAACGCAAAGGACACGATGTAAAGTTGTTGGTACAATATTTAATCTTGAGAAAGTCACATAGTATTAACTCCTTTTTGGAACAGAATCCACAATTATCGAAGAAGTTTTCGGAGTTCAGAGAGAAGTTGCATGCATACACCGATGAGCTGTATAATACATATGTGAAATGTTATGTAAAGAAAGAAAAGAAGTTAGGTGAGTTTCCATATGAGTTTCGAACAAACGCATATAAACTGCATCATAACGTTTACTTGCCATCAAAGAAGGCAGCAACAACCAATTCTACATCACCTCCTGTTTTTATTACAAAAGGTACGGTTATTGGGTTTGTCAATAACCTAGACCCATGCGAACAACTTATTTGCTTGGATATGACGTGGTATAAGAACAAAGAACGTATGAGACGCATGACGAATAATGAAGAGGGTAAGTCGGAGCAACAGGGTAAGTCGGAGCAACAGGGTAAGTCGGAGCAACAAGAGCAACAATAGCCCTTCCTCGTATTTTGCGTTTTAACTATTTATTTGCAATATATAACTTGATTATTTATCAAATTATATAATGATATATGAACGACTTAATAATACTTATACACCAGAAAATAATACATCTACATTAGTACCAGCCACCTCAGCAAAGACGAAACAAGCGAATACATCACGAAAAATAACAACGTCAGGTAGTGTATTTCAGTCACCGCGCGATTATAAATATGAACCGTCACAATCACCTAACTACCTACATATCGACTACTTATCTGATAACTCATCATCCATTGGATCGTCTCCTTCGTCCTTTTTTATTCATAGAACATCATCATTCAGCTCCGACGAAGATCTTTACTCCAAATATGTACTTTCGTCTACAAATTATCATGTCAAAACATATGATGAGTATGTTTGTTTAACAGAGAGAAAACATCGAACCAGATATAATCGCGACATCTACAATAATGAAAGCAACTTTATGTTTTATTTAAGGGCAGCATTTTGTTGTGACGGATCATAATTTCCGTTACATCGCATCACCCCATCAAAAGTCAGCATCAAAATTAAATGTCGTATCCGTTATTGTTTTCTCTGCAAGTGCATATTCCCCCACCCTCTTCTCAAAAAAGTTGGTCTTTCCTTCAATACTTATCATCTCCATAAAGTCAAATGGATTTGTTGCATTATATATTTTATCATACCCAAGCTGCAATGCTAGTCTATCAGCAACAAACTCAATATATTGAGTCATCAATTTCGCATTCATCCCAATCAATCGACATGGCAATGCATCAGAAATAAACTCCTGCTCGATTTCAACTGCCTCGCGGATAATCTCGTTAATACGCTGTTTCGTCATCTTCTTATTCAACTTGGTATAAAGTAACACCGCAAACTCGGTATGCAGTGCCTCATCACGAGAGATAAGCTCATTGCTGAATGTAAGCCCTGGCATTAATCCACGCTTTTTCATCCAGTATATCGAACAAAATGCACCTGAAAAGAAGATTCCTTCCACACACGCAAATGCCACTAACCTTGTATGAAATGAACTTCGCTTATCACCGATCCACTTTAATGCCCAGTCTGCCTTCTTCTTTATACACGGAAAATGCTGAATTGCATTGAATAATTTCGACTTATCTCCTGTATCTTTGATATATGTGTCAATCAATATACTATACATCTGCGAATGAATGTTTTCCATCGCAATCTGAAATCCATAAAATGCTCTCGCTTCTGCTAACTGAACCTCCGTCATAAAACGAACCGCCAGATTCTCCAACACAATTCCATCACTCGCTGCGAAAAATGCAAGCACCATCGAGAGAAAATATCGTTCATCTTCATTCAAGGTTGACCAATGCGCCATATCCTTTGATAAATCAACCTCTTCCGCACGCCAGAAACATTCTACTTGCTTTTTATACATGGACCATATATCCTGATCTTTGATTGGAAACATCACAAACCTTTTATCGTCTTCTTCCAATAATGGCTCTGAAATATGCGCGCGGGTTGTTTTTACAGGGGCGGCAGGAACAATGCTTTCACTTGTTGCTGTTGTTATTGTTGCTGTTACTGTTGATACTCCATTTTCTTCTAACATTCTTATAACCCGTCAATTACAAAATAACTAATAATAAAAATGTCGTGTGTGTTTCTAATAATTTAAATACTTTATTTGTGATCAATATACGTGTAGTATATAGATAATCCTATATAAAGGTTTAAACTAGTATTTGCTAAATAGTATATAAGGTAATCCGATATAATTTTATTTTTGTATATAACAAATTAATGGTTTAAAAATACATATGGTATATACATAAAGTTATATCACATTTGCATCACATATATTCCAATATAACAATGCGAAAAAACGCGTATGTCGAAGATATTGTTAATTTCACTGATACACCACATTCAACCATGTCATTTAATAAAAAATATTATAAATCTGTATCAGACGCGCCAGACATTTCGGTTGATGTCCAGTTAATAAATCTCGATCGCCGTCCAGACCGAATCGAATACATGAACGAACATATGCCAAAGTCTCTCGTTTATAATCATTTCTCGGCGATTGATGGGTCCGTTCTTGGCAAATATTATCGAGAGAGAGAAGAAACGCGATCCCTACTTGATATTATTCGCGGGAGAGACCGTGTCCCCGGAGAGATTGGATGCTGTTTAAGTCATTATCTTGTTTGGAAGAATGCAGCCGAATCTGCACGAGAATCCATGGCTCGAACTAGAACGAAGACTTGCCTTACTCTCGTATTAGAAGATGATATTCGTTTCACAAATGAAACCCTGCCCCGATTCAATAAAACACTTGCAGACATCTCACAATATACATTGCAATCTCTTATGAACCCATATCCAAACCCAAGTACACCTACAAAACACGACACGCTAGCATGGGATGTCATGTATGTCGGAGGACAATGGACCCCTGATTACGGATTAAACAGTCACGCATATTTCGACTTTCAAAGAATAAAAGTTGGAGAAAATGGCTCGTATTTTCACCCCATTCTTCCCGATCAAATGCTTGGACATAGACTCCTTACACATGTTGGAGGAACACTTTATCGTCGCAGAAATATGCATTATAGTGCGATTATTCATGGAAGTATGAATGTATGGAGTACATGCTTGTTTCGTACTGCCGGCGCATATCTCGTTAGCCCTGAAGGTGCAAAAAAGTTGATTCGCGCAGTCAATATTGACCGAGGATTATTTATGAGAACACCTCTCGATATGTGGCTTCTTGAGATGGACTTTAGAGGATATATTAATGTATTTGATAGTATTACACATCCATTCTATCAAGGTGGGTTTGAACTAGTTACCGATCATCGACTTGTTGCAAATGATATTCATAGAGGAAATTATCGGAAGATCGAATTAGACTGATGAAGTAGTCAATGTAAATATTACATATTATATATTCAAGTGTGTATATATAACATGCCATTTTATTATCCAATTTCACAAATATTGCCTTCTGCTGCTGATATGAATCCCGCCAGATCCACGTACAGTTTACATGAAGAAGTCATGATCGACTCACCTACATCTTGTTCTTTCGGAAACTAATATCAACGCCACACACACAAACACACACAAAATACCATACAAAAATAATAACACCATAATACAAAAGACCCATCATGCCACAGTCTCTCGTATCATCGTCCTACCCATTCCACAACATGATTATTGCACCATCATTCCTCGCACATATGGTCCAAGGCCTTCTTATTCTCTACCTGGTATGGCTCATTTTCACCAACTTCTCATCTCTTCAACACCTCAACATATATCATAAAATAGTTGTAATCATACTAATAGCCATTCTTATCGGTGTTCACGGAATATCACATCTAGGTCTTGAATCTGTATATCAATTTATGCCGACCGATATATAGATAGATACTTTAGTTAACAAGTAAGTAACACTTCCCAATTCACTTCGGAATATACTTCACCGAAAATGTCGACCAGTCAAACCCATCACCCCATTTATTCCCCTTTGTAATGTCACTATATCCTTCCTTCTGAATGATATATTGATCCACTGCTAACCAACATTTATACTTCTTCTGAATAATCTCCGTATAAAAATAGTCAATGTTCATATTTTCCAAGTGTTCAATATCATCACACCCCAAATACTCACTCAATATAATATCATACATATGATTCTTCACCAAATACGCATGGTTGCACCAAATCGATCCTTTTACCCACTTACCACTCTCATCACTTCCTGCATACTTTGTCAAAACACCACCAAAGTATAAAATATCCCATTCATTCGGAAGAGAAATATGCTGCAAATCCTTTATATGAGGTCTTAATACTACATCATCTTCCAATATCAATACACTCCCGAAATTATTGTCCTTTGCATACTGAATTGCCTTGATATGTGACCGAAAACACCCAACTACCGGATTCGTGTGCAAGTTATTCATCATTAAAACATGAGGTAATCCACAATCCGATAAATGGGTCGATACATACTCTGATTTATCTGGCCTCTCCGCCAAACATAACACAACAACCTTCTCTGCAAATTGAGGTGATCGCAGAAATGATGCATCCGGACATTCGGCTACTACATTCGACAACTCTGGCGCGGACGATGGTTTTGTTGTTGCTGCCGCCGCCGCCGCCTTCGCCTTTATATCATCTTCTTCCTGTATTACTAATTTTACTTCATCATCATCCTCGCAAAATGCACCGTTTTTATACACATTCAATCGCGCCTTTTCATACCTCAAAAATCGGTTTCGTAACATGACATCCCCTAATATCGTCTCCCATAAATGCGTTCCATATGACTTATCCGGAAACTCATAGTGCGCGGCTACAGTGTCATTCTCCGATGCTTCAAATCTCCAACGGTCCTGCCAGTGAAACGGAAAAAATGTATCCCCCTCCAATAACGTAATATGATATTTATACATATAATGCGGGTTTTTATCAAGCAACTGCTTGTTAGTATCACGGATATGATGCGCCCAGATGTTCATACGAAGACCCGATTTAAATGCATCTAACCATAACCTCAAAAATCCATTCTTTGGTTTCGCAGCCATAAACGCATTAATCAAACAATCCCGATCATTCTTCTCCTTTGACAAATATAATTCATGCCCCGACGAAAAAACCTCTTCGAAATTACGCGTGATCAACATATCCAAATCCAAATATACCCCGCCAAACTCATATAGTACCTCAAGACGAACAACATCCGCCTTATACTGAAAATGATGCAACTGAAATCCGTCGAAATATTCCGGAACCATTACAGGAATAACTGATACATTTTTATTCGACACTATGTCATCCCAATACTTATTTCCAACCGGAGGAACTACATTATAGATTCGTACCGCATAGTCCGGCATATACTGCAACATTGAATGAACACATCTATGATGATAATTATGAAAGTCAGTCTCGCCGAAAAATAATAAATGGATTATTTTGGGAATCGGGTTCGAGTCACGTTTATATAATGTACCCAGATTACACATTGAGTAAAAACGAAGGTTTTCATCCATCGCCGGATCATCAATTATTTTTTCAAACTGACCAAGAGATGTCTCCTTATCATAATGAAAGTTCGCAAACGCTTGATAGAATCGAACATGTTGCGTTGCCGTTACATCCAAATCAGCAAAATAGTCCAAATACATCGTGGTAAGCGCATTCAAATGTTCAAGAGAACGTGAGTTATACATTTCATTAATCTTCGAAACCATCTGATCCTTATTCATATGTTTGTAAAATAACTGATGCGTCCTCATTGCAATATCACGACGATACTTTTCACCAATCTCACTTTCTTCCTTCCATTCAGCGGCCATCGGTGGAATATATCTACCCCATGCCATTCCTCGTCCTGCCAAATCAATCTCATAATTCGGAATATAATAATCGTCAAACCCATCCTCTGTTACTAACCCCGCATGAAACATAAGCTCCCATGCATATGTTGGTTTCATATTCCAATTGGTTTGCCTCGGTTTAATTCGATTAATATCATCAATCATCACTACATTCTTAGATGATGCTAGTCTCATTGAGTTAATACAATCATTTAATGGAACATCGCCATCGTGACCTCCGTCTATAAATAAGAGATCGAACTCAGAAGGCGGAACCGGATCGCGGTACATAATATGCTCCTCATAGTTAGGTATTGTCTGTGTACTATCACCAGTAATTAATGTATGTCTTCCTGGAAAATACTCGTCGATGAAACGTTTTGCAGCGAATACATACCCATAATATCCTAGGTCGAAACTAACAACATGGACCGATGGAGATGTACAACATAGAAAGAGTAATGCGCTATGACCAGCATTAAACCCAATCTCCATAATAGATGATGGATTATGTATACGTATAATTTCCTGTATTCTATTCATTTGTCCCGGTATTTGTTGAGAGAATCCCTCGACGACAGAATATTCCGAAATGGCCTCTGTAAGCTTTGTAAATAAATACTCTTTCACTTCATCTGAAACAGGTGTTTGTATTGGAACAGTAATCGCCTGCATTATATATATCGTCAATTATGATACAGAAACGTTTATATTTTTATTAAACATCTGTTTAAGTTTTTACAAGAGATAATAATCAACATTGTTTTGACTATTATCTCTTATTTATACGCTATGATACTCTGTGATATGATACTCTGTGATATGATACTCTGTGATATGATACTTTACTCTACATGTTTAGATGTGTCAAAACTGCAGCAAGCTGTGACTGTAATGTCGCAATTGTCGTCTCAAGCGTGGAAACCTTCGATTCCAATACTGCAATCCTCTCCTTGTCTGCCAACTGTTGTCTGTCAACCTCTTGAAGCGCAGCCGTAGCAATCGTCCAAATCGCATCCTTCTTCAATGCATGAAAGTCATTCACCTCTTGGCCATATACAAACACCTTCGCCGGAAATGGATCCGGATGCATGTCTGATTTATATCTCTCTTCCGTTCGTACCGTAATACTTGTTGAACTGTTTATCGAGACCACATCACATTCATACTTATTATTTGTTGAATCATACATTCGAATACGATATTTCTGCTTTTCTGCAGGAAGAGGGTTGCCAGAGGTATCCAATAAGGGAGTAAATGTCATTGTATTGATCGTTGTAATTGTATACTCGTATTTGACAACGACATACGATGCCGATGCATCTTCCACCCCTGACACATCCTGTGTAATCGGTATACTCACTTCATTGCCCGACTCATCAAATGATGCCTCTCTATTATACACGATCTCTCCCAACATATAAAAGTTCGGAATAAACTCCACCTGAAGACCAACTGCATGAGGTATTACTTGCTTTACTTCTTGCGCAATAAACCCATACACCACCTCACTTGTTCGGGTTATCTGATCGACATATCGGTATGTTTTTGGTGCCAATAACCGAAACTGTTGCAATGCCGAGTCATCATTGATATCACTTATGTTCGTCTTAATTCTGGCATCACTATAAAATACGCAATCACCTCCCAATCGAACACTTGCACTTGTAACAATCGAAAACGGCCAGTTATATGTCAAGTTTGAGTTATTTATAACTGCTGCTCCTCCCACTTGAATAAAGTTATTCGCAGTGATTGTTCCAGTTTGAGCGCTTCCAACTACATGTAGCGGCCATGTGGGAGACGATGTACCAACGCCCAAATACCCGTTTGTACCTATTGTAACGTTTGGTGCGCCATTATTTGTGTAAAAACCAAGTTTATGGTTAGTTATTGTACCAAATTGACATGGAGTATATGCTGATGCTGAATTAATAAATGTTCCCATTGCATACCCGGATATCGCATGTACCATACCATACATGTTATTTGCAGTATATAGGTGTAGCGGATATGCATTCGTAATCGCGGTGCCAGTCCCAATTCCAACATACCCGTTTGGTGATAACGTAACTCGCGCGGTTGCCCCGGTTATATCTGTAATATAAAAGTTTCCTTCCGAACTGCTGTATATACCATATGACCTCCCTGTCGCAGCCGTATTCTCCATGACCACACTTTGACCCCATCCAGCACCACTACCTGTCGCTTTAAAAGATATTGTATTATAACTACCTGAGTTCACCAAAACAGTCGGTGCTAACCCATCATTATTGGTTATCGTCTGCTTTCCAAGAATATCCAGTGTCGTTGATGCGGATGTCTTTCCAATGCCAACACTCCCTGAATTGTAGTATATCGTACTTCCAGATGTTGTCCATGGTGCAGATGGACCGGTTGATCCAGTCAATCCTTGAGGTCCCGTCGGCCCAGCCGTTCCCGTCGAACCCATTGCACCAACACGTGTTATTAACTCAAGTTGTATTGTCGGAAGGATATCCGGTGTCTCTGATGGCATATTTGCCCAGAATCCACCACTCTGCATCTTCACGCCAATTCGCTGATTCGCGGATGCGTCGAATATCTGATTTGCATCTGCACTTGAATACTGACCGAAGGTTGATATGCGAATAATCGTTCTAACCTTTACATATGACGATGAATACAATACAATGTCTGCATTCACTCCGCCATTTACATTCGAAATACCGTTGAAGTTGACACGATATGTTCCATCTCTCGGTATTACAACATACGTTCCTCCTGAAGCATTCGTAAATATTGAACCAGGATTGATGGTTATATTTGTAAATGGAACATGTGAATACGTAGTATCATATCCACCTGTTGTACCCAAGTTACTCGCATACGCACTATACAAAACCATCTCTCCATTGTATACTGGACCAGTGGCCCCCGTTGCACCAGTTGGACCTGCACCAATTGCATATACATCCATACGGCTTTGTCCAAGAAACCCGACCACATCACCACTCAATGTTAGACTAGTAATATCGCCAACACCTCCAGCATTATGCGCAATATATGTCTTCCATCTTTGTACATTTGACTTTGTAAGAGATGATGTTGCACTCACAAACCCGCCATCGCCCTCAATTACATGCATATTTTGTTCTGGAAGGTTATACACACGGAATGACATCGCAATCTCATTATTTGTTGCACTGCTCGGCAGCGCCAAAAACACGCCTCCTGATCCATCCAAATGTGTTGTCACTGTACCATCCCGCTGTTCTGTCATATAATAGTAATTCGCCGTATTATAGTCTCCATTAACAAACATCGACACATTTACTGCACTAGAAACAGCAGTATTCTTTTTTGCACGAAGAGACACATAATATGAATTATTTGCAGTTAATGCACTCAATCCACTTACTACCATCGATGATGCGGTTGCCCCACTTGCAATTGACGAAAATCCGACAAGTCCAGCCATAGGACCTTGCGCACCAGTTGGACCAGTTGCACCAGCGGATCCCGCCGCACCAGTTGGACCTGCACCAATCGAATACAAATACATATATGTAGGACCCATTGAGTTGGCCACACTTGACTGAATCGTAATACTTGTAATATTTTGATTTGCACCGGCAGCATGCGCCATAGTAAAGTCCCATCCTTGTACATTTGTACTTGTTAATGTTGACCCACTATTAAATCCTCCACTCCCAGTTACGCTATGTGTACTATTATCCGACAAACTCTGAATATCCATCATAAAATATCCCTCATTATTCACACTTCCACCTGAAATATAAAATACTGAATCATTTGCACTAGCGGTGTTTATACCTGATGCAAGCGTCTGCCTTCGAACTGTACCATAATTCGTCGCAGTTGTGTCGCCGTTAATATACAAACTATAGTTATAATTTGTTCCACCTGTATTTCGACTTCTAAACACAAGCCGGAAAATGTTGTTATAACTTGATATATCCAACCCAGACAAGGTAATCGAGGTTCCACTAGCGATATATGTCGATGCAATCATACCTGCCATCGGACCAATTGGACCAGTTGGACCAGCCGCGCCAGTTGGACCAGCACCCATCGTATACACATCCATCTTTGTTTGTGAGAAACACCCAACAACATCACCACTAATTGAAATACTTGTAATATTTCCGACATTTGCACCGTTATGTCCAATATATGACTTCCATCGTTGCAAATAAGAATGCGAGAGATTGGATGCATCTGTCACATACCCACCATCCGCTTCAATCACATGCATATTCTGTTCTGGAGTATTATATACACGGAATGTCATGGTTATTTCATTATTCGTCGATACTGCGGCAGGAAGCGTAATTACACGCGAACCCGATCCGTCATACTGATACATGGTTTGCCCATCGCGCTTCTCCGCCATATAAAAGTAGTTCGAAATATTGTTGTCGCCATTCAAAACCATGGATACATTGATTTCACTCGTTACTGATATGTTCTTCTTTGCACGGAATACAACATAATACATGTTGTTTCCATTTGATGATATGTCTAACCCTGATACAGTAACCGATGTTCCTGTACTTCCACTCGCGATTGACGCAGTACCAATCATTCCTCCAACCGGACCAGCAGTACCTGTCGGCCCAACTGCACCAGTTGGACCTGTACCAGTTGGACCAGTTACACCAGTAGGCCCGGTTGATCCCGCAGGACCAGTAGGCCCCAACCCAATTGTAATGACATCAATCTTACTTTGTCCCATACATCCCACTACATCACCGCTAATTGTGAGACTTGTTATATTATTTGTACCGCCAGAACTATGCGCAATATATGTTTTCCATCGTTGCATATATGCTTGTCCTAAGTTCGACGCATCCGTCACATAACCACCACCACCTTCGATTACATGCATATTCTGCTCTGGGACATTATATACGCGGAATGTCATGGTTACCTCATTATTTGCAGATCCTGCTGGAACAGTTGTAAATATTGCACCAGACCCATCATTCTGTGTTACCATTTCCGAATCACGTTGTTCATTCATATAAAAATAATTGTTTATGGTTGTGTCTCCGTTTACGAAAATAGAGAGGTTATATGCCGAAGTTACCGCTGTATTCTTCTTTCCGCGAAATGTTACTTGATAATAATTATTTCCATTTGCAGATATGTCTAGACCAGATACAGTGAGTGATGTAGCCGTGCTTCCACTTGGGATTGATGCACTTTGTACAACACCAGCTGAAACAGTTAATCCGGCAGGACCAGTTGGACCAGTTGGACCAGGTGACCCTGCACCAGTTACACCAGTAGGCCCGGTTGCTCCTGCAGAGCCAACACTATACACATTGAATTGAGGTGTTTGGGAAAAATATGCATTGGTTGATGAAAGATCAAGTATTGCCAAGTTTCCTTGGACTGAATACATCTTCAATTTGTCACCAGCATTCATTGACACAAGAGTATCAAGTTGGAATGGGATATAATTTGACATTCCTCCACCATATCGAAATCTCTCAATGACCGTTTCTTGAAAAACATTTGAACTATTATATCTCTCAACACGAATGTCAGCAATGATTGTAGTTGTAGTTGAATCGTTTATCATGGAAGAGAAGTTGAACTTATATTGTCCCGCAATCGGAGTAATAAAACAATAGGTTGCGTCAAATGAAAACCCACCATTATTATATAATATAGTAGTTGGTAGAATGACTCCATTTGCTGAGATCGATGTTAATCCACCTGCCGTATATCTCGCCGCCTTGAAATAATAAGATGGGGTTACTGCTCCTGCAGGACCTTGTGGACCAGTAGAGCCGGTTGAACCTGGTGAACCTGCACCTGTTACACCGGTTGGGCCTGTGGCACCTGCTGCGCCGGCTGATCCAGCAACACCTTGTGGACCTTGTGGACCAGTTTCACCGGTTGACCCTGCTACACCATTTGTTCCTGCAGGACCTGTTGCTCCAGTAGCACCATCTATACCAGTTGTTCCTTGAATACCCTGGATACCCTGGATACCCTGGATACCCTGGATACCTTGTTCACCGGTTGGTCCTTGAATACCCTGAATACCTTGTATCCCTTGTTGACCAGTTGCTCCTTGTATACCTTGTTCACCTGTTGCTCCCTGAATACCTTGTATACCTTGTATACCTTGAATACCTTGTTCACCAGTTGCTCCCTGAATACCTTGTTGACCAGTTGCTCCTTGAATACCCTGAATACCTTGTATACCTTGAATACCTTGAATACCTTGAATACCCTGCTCTCCAGTAGGACCAGTTGCTCCCTGAATACCTTGAATACCTTGAATCCCCTGCTCTCCAGTAGGACCAGTTGCTCCTTGAATACCCTGAATACCCTGAATACCCTGAATACCCTGAATACCTTGAATACCCTGAATACCCTGTTCACCAGTAGGACCAGTTAATCCAGTAGCACCGATAGGACCAGTATACCCCGGTGGACCAGTAACACCTGTGCAACCAGTAGGACCAGTTGGTCCAGTTTCGCCAGTCGGACCTGTTGGACCTGTCGGCCCGGTAGACCCTGTAGGTCCTGTAGGCCCTGTTGGACCTGTGTATCCAGGTGGACCAGTAACACCGGTGCAACCAGTAGGCCCAGTTTCACCTGTTGGTCCAGTTGGTCCAGTCGCACCAGTCGACCCAGTTGGTCCAGTTGAACCAGTATTCGCCGCTTGTCCTGGTATACCTTGAGGACCAGTATAACCAGTATCACCTTGAGGTCCGGTTGAACCAGTGTTTGCAGCATAGCCTGGAATACCTTGTGGTCCATCCGCACCAGTTGTTCCTTGAGGACCAGTTGGACCCACACGCCCAGATGGACCAAATGGACCAGTCGGACCAGTAAATCCACGCGGACCAGTCGGACCAAATGTACCTGTTGGACCATAATCACCCGTTGGACCATATGGACCGGTTGGACCATAATCACCAGTTGGACCATACGTACCTGTTGGTCCAGTTCCTCCAGTAGGCCCAGTATATCCAGGCGGACCAGTCACACCTGTCACACCAGTAGGACCAGTCGGACCATATGACCCAGTTGGACCATACGGTCCCTGTATACCAATATCACCCTTGGGACCCTTGATATCACCAACATTTGTCCACCCCGCCACAGTTGACGGATTATTCATATTTGCAACCCATAAATTGCTACTTACCATATATGCATGACCAATCAAGGCGTTTGTTGGAAGTTCGCCAGTCGATGCAACGGACCCCTTTATACTAATTGTGCCAGGGTTCACACCACCAATAAGAGACCCCGATGGAAGAGCAAGTGACCCGCCCGAAGAAGAAATCGCAGCATCGCCAATTTGAATTGTATTACTCGCAACATAAATCGTCTTTACCCATAAGTTATTGAAACGATGACCCGTCGCACCTAAATTAATCAAATCGTATCCATCAGGTACAATATCAGAATACACAATTCCTCCAAAGTTACCAGTAGGACCTGTAAATCCCTGTACACCAGTCGGACCAGTTACACCGGTTGCACCGATTGCACCTTGTGGACCAGTCGTTCCTGTTGGACCAGTTGAACCGACAGAACCTGTTGTCCCCCTTGTTCCAGTAGGACCTGTTGCTCCGAGAGAACCAGTCGCCCCAACAATTGCTGAATAACTCACTGCACCTGACGAAACATCATATGTTAATACTGTCCCTGTCGCAGAATCAACCAGATTATTTAGAGTAAGACCTCCTGTTGAAAGAGAGGTGGCGGTAAGTGTAGTAGTATGAGGTACCGTATCTGAAAGTACAATACTCAAATTGTTCATTGTTATTCCGTCTCCACCGTTAAATAACGTGAATCCAGGGGATGTACTACTTCCATCACCCACAATAGAAATACCTCGTTGTGTTTGGCCTATCTTTATATCCGGATTTCCGTCAGTCGATGGTAACGACTCGATGTTTCGAACATTCAGTTTATTTGCGCTATTGTCCCATGTTAATAGAGAACTACCCGCGGCAACCCCGGCATTATTATATATAATTTGGGCATTTGTTCCGGCAACTGGACCTGCTGGACCTGTCACTCCCGTTATACCTGCTGGACCAGTTGAACCGGTTACACCTGTACAACCAGTAGGACCTGTTGGTCCAGTTTCGCCAGTCGGACCCGTTGGACCAGTTGGACCCGTTCCACCAGTTGTTCCAGTACAACCCGTTGGGCCGGTTCCGCCAGTTGGACCAGTTCCACCAGTTGGACCCGTTGCACCATATGGACCAGTTGGACCATCTACACCATCCAAATTAACATTATATACCGTTGCATATACACCAAATGTTCCTTGTATCGTCGTAAGTTCATGAATTGTGATACTACCAGTAGACTTATTATATGCACTAATATGCCCTTCAACCTTATTTGCAATGTTACTTGAATCAATCACGATAACACTATTTCCTGGAAGATATGCCAAGTCTGCGCCGACTGTAAGAGTCACCGAGCCACCTGGCACAGGTATGAATGAAACATCCGTTGTTGTGTGAGTATTATATCTATCTCCTGCCAAACCAGTTGGTCCAGTATATCCAGGAGGCCCCGTTACACCTGTGCAACCGGTTGGACCGGTCCCTCCAGTTGGACCAGTTTCTCCTGTCGGACCAGTGGGACCCGTTGGCCCTGTACCTCCCGTTGGACCAGTCACACCAGTTACACCTGTACACCCTGTTGGGCCTGTCCCTCCAGTTGGACCAGTTTCACCAGTTGGACCAGTTGGACCCGTAGGACCAGTGCATCCCGTCGGACCAGTCACACCCGTCGGACCAGTCGCTCCCACATACGTGTTTAATGAGAGAATATCACTAAGCCCGACAGCATTTACTTTATATACATTCAAGTCAAGAGGTATCACAATAATCGATCCCGTTCCAGAGAGCATCTTATATGGAATGTCGCCCACCTTTGCCGTCGTAATCACAACATCCGATCCATTCAAAATCGAAGACCCGTTGCTTTTATATGTCGCTCCATTCAATGTAATTGCCTGATTCGTTGCGACGAATATTTGTACAATTTGTACTCTTGATGGCGTGATAGAAACGCTAAATCCGCCTCCACTTGTCGCCAATTTAACACTGACACTTGTAACAGTTGTTATATCATCGAGAGATGCTGATGGATTTAGTGCCACAAACTCAGCGAGAGTAAGTGATGTAAGCGTATTTATTGCAGTTATTCCATGATTCGATGAGTTCATTAGTAATTGCCCCTTTTGTAAATCAGAAAATGTTAATGTATTGATAGTTGCACCAGTTATCAGGGCATTTCGAAAGTTTGCGAGAGTAATAGTTGCACCAGTAAAGTTTGCAGATGAGAGGTTTGCATTTGTGAAATTAACCCCTGTTGCATTTGTATTGGTGAAACTTCCCCCCGACAGATTCGCCCCAGATAAATCAGTATAACTTATGTCTTGGTTTGAATAATCCACAGGCATTACTGATGTATATAACTGTATATATATAATTTATGATTTATTTATCCATAAATTACATATTACTGTAACGAATATGATGTACTATACCTATACCCGCCTTCTTGCTTCATCATTCAACATCTCGATTCTTTTAACCTCGTTCCTTAATTCTTTTATTTCCTTTGCAAATACTGCAAATAGCTGATTATACTGGATTGTTTGATATCCTGTCATATCATCCTTTATGCCAATCACCATTTCCGGATATTCTGCTGCTAATTCATGTGCAATAAACCCATATTCCATTTGATTCGTTATGCGATTCATATATGCTACGGGACGTAATCGATCCACGGTTGCACTCGAAGGAACATCTACTATATTATATTTCACTCTGTAATCACTAATACTATTTAGATTTGTCGTCTTAATTACGCCACTTACATCAAGAGAATATCGCGTATCGGGGGTTGCCGTTCCAATTCCAACCGTTCCACCCGTGTAATACATGTTTAAATAGGATGTACTTGGTTCCGGATTCGTAGAAGAGTATACCCATGGAGACAGTAAATACGGCCCCGTTGGGCCTTGTATTCCACGTGGACCCATTCCGACAATTCCACCACTTGTACCCGTAGTCCCCGTTATACCTGTTATACCACGAGGCCCTCGACCTGACTCTTCACCTGGTATTCCTTGAGGACCTGTCACACCCCATACTCCTGTAACACCAGTTGGTCCGGTTGGTCCTGCTCCGGCGGCTGTACCCGGTTCGCCTGGTTCACCCATAATACCAGTTACACCTGGTTCGCCACCTATACCAGTAAACCCAACAAGACCATATGGACCAGTCGCACCCACCTCTCCAGTATGCCCAGTTGGACCAAATACACCAGTGTCACCTTCAGATGATGGAATACCACTTGGACCGGTTGCACCAATTACACCATTATACCCAGCCAACCCACGAGATCCAGTTGGTCCAGTTGCTCCAGTTACATACTCCGTTACCGCTAATATATCATATAATCCAACATTATTTACTTTATACAAATTAATATCAATTGGCAAAGCAATAATTGATCCAGGATACAGTTTATATGCCACATTCCCCAATTTAATCGGAGCAGTAACCACATTCTGTATCGAGTCCAGAATCTGCGTCCCATTTGATGTAAATGGCTGTGATACCCCATTCACTACAATATTCACCGGTTCATTATTCTGAGCCACAATATAAAGAGCGGTTGTAGGAGCGGGTGTTACTGTAACCGCCCCACCAGTAGGGACATATCCCGATACAGATGATATACTCGCCAAATCCTTTGCTGGAATACTTGGATTCAATGTTCCCAAGTTTGATGCCGTCATATTTGATAATCCAGAAGCAAGCGCTGCTATCCCTGCATTCGCCGGATTCTGAAGAAGTTGCGCACATTGAAGACCATCAAATGTTACACCAGTTATTGTCGCATTTTTTATAACTGCGCGAGTTAGATTTGATCCCGTAAATACGCAATTCGTTAAGGTCGCGCCAGAAAAGTCGACATTCGTTAAGTTGCAACTCGAAAATACACACCCAGACAAATCTCTCGATGAAAGTGACTCCCCGCTTAATCCAATATTCGACAATAATACGGTCGGCCCGATAATATACCCAGCATTTGTTCCACTTGTAACCGTATAACCCGATGGCATAGTCGCCCTCGAACCATTTACGATCCCGCTACTTCGAATACGCGTGAATGTTGCACTTGTAAATACGAGACCACTTATGTCAATATTTCGAATATTTGCTCCAGTGAAGTTTGTATTCGTTAGTGTTGTCCCCAAAATCGCCGCACCACTCAGATCCGCATTCGTAAAGTTGGTAGATGAGAGGTTGCATCCTCGCATATTCGCTGAAATAAGTGTTGCACCAGAAAAGTCGACGTTTGCAAGTGAAGTATTTGAAATATCAACACTTGTAAATGCGACGGATTGGGCATTTACTCCTGCTCCAATAATATATCCATTTCTACCAATATATCCCGTTGGAAGTGTTGCGAATGAAAGGTTCGTTATACTACCCGTAGTAATTCCGGTAAATACTGCGCTTGTAAATGTCGCACCACTTACATCCGTCGATGTTAATGTTGATCCAGTGAAGTTTGTCCCAATAAATGACCCCAGGCGGAAGTTTGCGCCAGTAAAGTTCATGTTCTGCTTTGAGAGACCATCGAAATTATAACGAACAGTTACAGTAAATGTTGCAGTGCCGGTGTCGTACTCGCCAGTTGCTGCCTGAGTAGCAGTAATTGTTGTTACTCCAACCCCTACAACCGTAAATATTTTACCGACGACTGTGCCAACTGATAAATCAGAGGATGTATACGTAAATGGGCTTGAACTATTAGAAGATGGGTCCGTAAATGAAAAAGATACATCGGTCGTTGACTTTATTAGATTCGATACGTTTGTTATTGTTGGGGTAAGTAAGTATACAAACATGTTAGGAAGTCTGTCTCCGCTTGAAATACCATATACGGTTGTAAGAGTTGTCCATGAATTAGCAGTAACAGTAACCGGTCCTGCTCCAAATAATGCTGGCTGCGCAGAGTATCCACATGACTTCATTGTACCATTTTTATATAAATGAAACCCCATTTCGTAATGAAAGTTCATCATGCTTACATTTGTTACACTTGGAACATTTGTAATCGTTGTATAACTTGTTTGAGTACCTGTTCCAAGATGAGCGCGATCATCTCTTCCCCATACTTTAATTGTTCCATCGTTTAATATCACACAACTAAAAAATGATGTAATTTCTATCCATTTAATATTTGCAACATTAAAACAAAAAACTGGAGTAGAATATGTCGTTATATTTCCAGCACTTCCAGGAAAAATAATATTACTATAGTTGTAATAATTAAATCCACATCCGTATATGTCCCCGTTATTCTTTACAAATACAGTTCTAGTGTCTGTATTCGAAATATACCTTATATTTGTCATAGTTGGATGAAGAGTAAATGTTGTTACTGTATTCGTATGCCCTAATCCAAGTTGACCATTACTGTTCGCCCCACAAACATATAAACTTCCATCTTTATATACCACAAATACTGAATATTTACTATGAATTACATCAATGTTTGATACATTTGGTAGTGTTGTTACTTCGATGAATGTAGTTGAGTTATTTGAATTACCATTTCCAAACTCGTAACTACTATTCATTCCAGAAACATAGACCTTATTATTTTTAATAATATATACTGTTGTAAATCCAGTAAAAAAGTCAGTAATTTGAGTTTGGATTATAGTAAATGATATAATAGAAGATGTATTACCTAACCCAAACTCACCAGCATATTGTACTCCAGATGCATATAAGTTTCCACTATAATCTAATAACAATACTGCATTTGTTGTAAGTGATATTTTTTTTACAAGAACATTTGTTAACTCTGTTGGTGTTTGAGGTGTAGTAATTGTTTGTTCTCCCATTGAACCTAACCCATAGACTGCTCCTGATGCATTACCCCATAACATTACCTTTTTATTTGAAAGAATAACACCGGATATTCTGTTATTCGGGCGTTGCAGCACTCCTTGATATTCTTCAATCGCATCGGTGAAGTAAACCGTCTTCACATTACCTCCAGTGTGTGATTCTAAAAACCAGTTTCCACCCAGGGATGCAGCACCAGTTAAATCTGTTGATGCGCGAACTGTTATTTCGACTACACCCCCTTCTCCTCTCCATCGGGTATTTATTGTATCAATTACATACTTCCAATCAGGATTCGAATATAAAGCACACGCCATCATATCGAAATATATCGTATTATACTCTGTATGAAACCATTGCAGTATCTCGTGGAATGAAAGCCATGTTGTAAGTTCCGGGTCATGGGTTGAAACCCCCACGAGAATAAACCCAGGTGTAGTATTAACAATCTGGTATACTTGCGAATCAGGATAATTATGTTGGATTAACCCAACTGCTGAAATAACTACTTTTACTTCTACTTCGGTTACTCCTTCGGTTGCTCCTCCTGCTGCAGTATTTGCTACTATAACTTCATTACACTTATCTCTCACTTTTTCTTTGATTGTAGTGATTGTATCATGAAAATAGTTAAAAACAATTACCATCGTTGAATCATTGGCTGCGTTGGTTATTATATTATAGTCATTCACTCTACTATCAATCAGCAAGAGGTTTTTTTGTATTGTATTTGTTATTGGTGTTACAGTCGTTTCAAAATCCATTTCGTATCTTAATATTATATTTATTCAATTCACGACCCTCTCGTTTATGTGAATGTATAACTGAAATATAATCTTATTTTATTTATTCTACTTTCATTCGAATAACCAGTATACACATATTTATTCTACTTTCATTCGAATAACCAGTATACACATGTTTATTCGCAGCTACTTAATCATTTACTATTACCACTTATATTACCTCCAATCTCTCGTGTCCGTTCTTCTAATACATCAATCCTCTCATCCAAATACTTCAAATCATTCACTAAAATCGCAAACATCTGATGATAATTTATTCCTTGGTAGTCATTCATATCATCTTTTATTCCTGTCACAATTTCCGGATAATGTTGCTGTACTTCATGCGCAATAAACCCATATTCTCTCGGTTTCGATGAATACATTGAATTATTATATATCACCGGTCGCAACTTCTGCATCGTCTTTTCCGACTCAGCGAGTGATGAATCTAAATATGTTATATCTTTTTTGACTCTCGCATCACTAATATTATTTATACCAACCGTCTTAATCGCTCCGCTTACATCTAGCATATACCCCGTATTCGCAGTCGACCTTTGTATACTTACCCTCCCTAAATCATAATATACCCTTCCGGTTGTTACATAACGCCATACATTCGGCCCAGTTGCTCCTGCTATACCGGATGGACCGGTGTCACCCTTTGCTTGATATGCTCCAATCGGACCAGTCGGCCCCATCATTCCCGTATGACCTGTATATCCTACACTACCTGATGTACCTTGGGTTCCAGTGACTCCAGTTGGACCGGTTACTCCGGTTGGTCCAGTAATACCAGTATCACCCTTTGCAGTACTTGACCCCGTTGGGCCGGTTGGACCGGTAATTCCTGTTGCTCCTTGTAACCCAGTTGAGCCGGTGACTCCTGGTGGCCCAGTAACACCAGTAATACCCCGTGGACCAGTGACCCCCGTTGGACCAGTCACACCCGTCGCCCCAATAATTCCTGCAGCACCAGTTGGACCCGTCGCACCATTTACACCAGTAACACCAGCACTCCCCGTCGGACCTGTCGCCCCCACATTTCCACTTCCGAGAGCAACCGTCACCAATACCGTCCCTAGACCAACATCCTTTATCTTATAAAAGTTTGGATCGAGAGGAATGCCGACAATTGACCCTGAATATATTTTATATAATACCCCGCCAATCTTGATTCTTTCTACTGGATAGTTATTTGAATCAACAACCGCCCCATTATTTGTCGAATAACTCGCGCCTTCAATCACTACATTCTGTCCACTTGATGCTGGAATGTAAAATCCAACGGTGGTTGATGGAGTGATTGATACAGCCCCTGTAACAGGATCCGGCTGTACATAGGATATAGATGTAACCGTTTTCACATCAGCCGGAGTAATAGCAGGGATCAGATTTATAATAGTAGATACTTGGATCGCTGCAATCTGAATTGATGATATATCCGCATTCGCCGGGTTATTTAATAACTGAACCTTCTGAGCTTCTGTAAATGTAATTCCAGTTATGTTTGCACCTTTTATATTCGTATTTGTAAAGTTAGCATTTGTTATCGTTGCACCCACAAAACTCGAATTACTACATACCACATTCGTAAGATTAGCGCCACTTAAATCACACCCTGCGAGAGATATGCCGGAAATGTCTGCGCCAGTTAAGTTCGCCGACCGCAAATATACACCCGCTCCAATAATGTATCCTACTTGATGTTTGTATGAACTTGATGAAAATGTGGCGCTTGAACCTCCAATAAGAGAACCAGTTCGAACACCTGTAAATGTTGCGTTTGTAAAGTTTACTCCAGTTATGTTGGCACCTGTTAATGTAGCAGATGAGAGGTTAATACCGCTGAGATCTGCCCCGGAAAGAGATACCGACGAAAAGTCTATCGATGAAAAGTTAGCACTGGTTAATTTAACACCGGGACCTACAATGTATCCTATACGACTTATATATCCACTTGGAAGTGTGGCGAACGATAGATTTGATATACTACCAGTAGTAATTCCAGTAAATATCGCGTTTGTAAAAGTCGCACCACTTACATCCGTCGATGTTAATATTGACCCTGTGAAGTTTGTCCCAATAAATGACCCTGTGCGGAAGTTTGCGCCAGTAAAGTTCATGTTCTGTTTTGAGAGACCATCATAGTTTACACTACTTACTGTTAATGTACATGTTATTGTTCCAGTGTCATAGTCAGTTCCTGCTGCCTGGGTAGCAGTTATTATACTTGTTCCAATACCTATAATTGTTACAACATTTCCAGCAATCGTTGCCACACTAGTAGTTGCACTTGAATATGAAAATGCCCCACTTCCATTGCTGGTTGGTGCAGTAAGAGAGAATGAAGGGTCGGTGGTGACCTTTGTTATGTTCGGAAAGTTGGTTATGGTTGGTGCAAGTAAATAATTAAAGTTGTTCGGTAACTTTTTAGCGGTTGTTATACCCGTTGCGGCAACTGCAGTTGGAACATTTCCTCTAGGCCGTTCTATTCCATCTCCAAAAGTTGAATTTGAATAATAATATCCACTTGTCATTACTGTTCCATTATTAAGAATATATAGTCCATTAAAATCATCTAGTTCACATATTTTAATGTTTGACACACCAGATATCGTAGTTAATGTTCCACCATAATTAGTTGTTGTTCCATTGCCAACAGTACCATACGAGTCATTTCCCCATGCTTGAATTGTTCCATCATTTTTTAATACTATATTAAGGTGAGTATTACATGTTATATATTTAACATTTGAAATGTTGAAACAAAAAATGGGAGAAGTATACGAATAAAAATTAACATTCGTTGGATTCAAACTATACGCATCATTTCTTCCACACCCATATATATCTCCATTTGTTTTTAGAAACAATGTTTTATAAGTACCAATTGCAACTTGCACTACGTTTGTAATAGGCACTTGTGTAAATGTTGATACACTATTAAAATGCCCTAATCCTAATTGACCATATGACTGATATCCAGTAGAATAAACAGTTCCATCTTTGTATAATAAAAATGCCAGACTGTCGCTTGCTTCAATTTGGGCGATATTACCTACATTTGTAATGTTTGTAATTTGTACAAATGATGCTGAGTTTGTAGTTGTTCCGTTTCCAAACATTTTAGAATTCATACCAGATGCATATAGCGAATTGTTTTTTATTATATATGTGGTATAGACTCCAGCAAACACATTATCAACATTGGTTTGGATTATTTGAAATGATGTTAAATTATTTGTATTTCCAGTGCCAAACTGACCATTTGCATTATCTCCAGATGCATATAAGTTTTTACTATTATCTAACACAAATGTATTGCCATTTGGATTGATACTACCCATAACTATTTTTGTTGCAACAATATTTGTAAGTTGAGTTGGTGTAAATGGGGTATAATATGTGTTTGGTCCGTTTGATCCAAATGCATAAACAGAACTGTAACCCCACATTTTGACTTGACCATTTGATAATATTACTCCTTTATTAGTTGTAGTATTCAACAGCACATAACTATATTCATCAATCGCATCTGTAAAGTACACCGTCTTCAGGTTAACCCCAGTATGTGTTTCCAGAAACCAGTTTCCACCCATTGTTGCCGACCCGGTCAAATCCGTCGATGCTCGAATTATCATTCCTTCCGGTAATTGTGTTTCCAATGTATCAATCACATACTTCCAGTTATTATCAGAATACAGCGCGCATGCAAGCATATCAAAATGCACGGCCCCCAACACCGCGTTACACCACGAAATAAAAGACGAAAACTCTGACCATGAATCGAGTTGAGGGTCAAGTGTATTTACTCCTACTACGATACACGGTTTATACATTTGTGCAGTAAGTTGATAATCCGGTAAATTATAATTATGTTGAAGTATACCAACTGACGTAACAGTTTTTCTACTATCTCCAACCTCATTCGCGTTCAATACAACATTTATTCTCTCTTTTATATCATCGATCGTGTCTTGATAAAAGTCGAATAATACATACCTTGCAATATCATTATTGATTGAATTACATATATAATCATAATTATGCACTCTTTTATCAATTAGTAAGATGTTTACCATATTTGGTTCAATCTACTATATGTATTCAAATGTAGTACTGTATTAAATTATGATTATACTATTTTATACCATAGAATATTTGAAACCGCTGCCCCCGTAGGGTGGGGAACTCTATTTCAATTCGCTATTCGTATCTCTGTTGAATGTTATATCTGCTGTACGGACCTAACTCTTCAATGGTGTATATATTTTCATCGTTCATTTCATAACAACGGATATACTCATATAATCTGCTCATTACTTATTTACTCAACCTCTCATTCTCTCGTCGAAGTTCTGCAAGTCGTATCTTAAGTCTCTTTATTTCAGCTACACACAATGCAAATAACGGAACATAGTTAATCGCCTGTGTTTCTTCATCTCTGGTCCCCGATACAAACATCGGATATACTTTTCTAAACTCATCGGCTAAAAACCCATACTCGTGTCGTTTCGTCAATGTGTTAAAATAATGGACGGGCATAAGACTTCTTAATTGTCTAACATCTTCCTCATGTATCGGAATCAAGTCTTCCACGCTTTCTTTAATTCGGTAATCACTGATGTTATTTACTCCAACACATTTAATTCCGCCACCACTTACATCCAACCGATAATTTTGGTCCGGGTTAGATAATCCAATTCCTACTGTCGTTGCACTTGTATATATGTTTGATGCAGCACCCGATACACTATTCCATACTACCGGACCTGTCGCACCCGTCTCACCCATCGGTCCTGTATCTCCAATAGTATTATATGATCCATCCTCTCCTGTATGACCTTGAGGCCCATGTGGACCAGTTGCACCGAGTGTGGTATATGTTCCATCAGGTCCTATACTACCAGTAGGACCAGTCACGCCGGTTATTCCTGTCGGACCGGTATCACCCACTTGATTTGCTGCTCCAGGTGGACCGCGCGGCCCAGTTGGCCCGGTTGGCCCAGTTATTCCATTCGGGCCTGTTTTTCCATCCATCCCTGTTATTCCAGTTGGACCTGCCTGTCCAGTATATCCTCTCACACCAGTTGGTCCAGTTGGTGCTTTAATTGCCGCCAACCCAGTTATTCCAGTCGCTCCATCCACTGCATTAAACCCAGGAATACCAGTCGGCCCTTGTGGACCACGTGCGCCACCTCCATATCCTCCATCCACCAATATATAATAAAGTCCGACACTATTTACCTTGTAGTAATTAATATCAAGAGGAAGGCCAATAATCGACCCTGCATACACCTTATATGGAATTGTTCCAAGCCGAATAACTGTTACTATATTGTTCGATGCATCCAAAATAGATGAACCATTACTTGTATATGTTGTCGTAGAATTATCATTCGCAATTGTTAACGATGTATTATTCGGAATGTTTACATAGAAGGCCGATGATGTATTCGGTGGAATCGTAATCTCAGCAGCACCTCCCCCTCCCCCCGACGTTGGAGTATATACTGCAACATTCGATATATACGGTACATCTCCTAATTTAATTGTAGGGTTAATTGACGGTAACTCATTCACTGATACAGATGTTATATCAATCGCTGCAATACCTGCATTCGCAGCATTCTGTTTTAATTGACTTTTCTGCGCGGTTGTAAATGTCAGACCAGTAATTGTCGCAGACGAAATGTTCGCATTCGTGAAATTGGTATTCGTAATTGTCGCATTTGTAAGATTCACGCCTGATAGATTCGCATTCGTGAAATTGGCACTAGTAAGATCCGCCCCCGCTAATGTTAATGAGAGACCCGAGAGATTGGTTGATACAAAAGATACTCCTCGAACATTCACGGATGGTCCAAGAATATATCCATTATTTATGATATAATTCGTAGGTAATGATGCCGGGGTTCCAGAGACCCCACCTGATATAATCCCTGTGAAAGTTGCCGATGCAAATGTAACTCCAGCAATCGACGCGTTTGTAAGAGTGGCATTTGTAAGATTGCATGACGAGAGGTTTGCATTCGTTAACACAAGAGCCGCCATATTAAATCCAGTCAAGGTCTTCCCAGAGAGGTTCACATTTGGACCGAACAAATACCCAGATCTTACTACATAACTCGTCGGTAATAATGCAGTTGATCCTCCAGTTATGGTGCCGTTACTTACAACTCCGCTCATATTTGCATTTCGAAGATTCGTTCCCGAAATATCAATATTCACCCAATTCGTATTTGAGAGATTTGCGCCAGATAAGTCGCTAGACGCGAGCCGACATCCCGAGAGATCACCACCGCTTAAGTCAACCGTTCGGTATGTCATTGATGCACCTAGTAAATACCCATTTAACGGGGTTGAAGGCGACGCACGAATCACATAATTTGTTGGAAGGGTTGCTCCCGTCGCAATAACACCACCACTACATGTTGCGCCCGAGAGAAGAACACCCGTGAGATTCGCACCACTTATATCGACATTCGTTATGTTTGCACCAGATAAGTATGCAAGAGAGAGGTTCGCAGAGGTCAATGCAATCCCAGATAAATCTACACCTGTCAAGTCGGCATTGCTAAGATTTACACGCGGACCAACTACATAGTTATAATAATCTGTATATGATGACTTTTTTGCATAATACCCCGCAGGGAGTGTAGCAGTCAATAGGTTTCTCATATATCCGCCACTTCGTAATCCAGTAAATATCGCATTTGTAAAGTTGACATTCTCTACATTTGCACCTGCAATACTTCCTCCTGATAGATCTTGTCCAGATAAATCCGCGCCAGAAATAACCACGTTTGCTCCCACAATATACCCATTTCGCGCCAAGTATCCTGTCGGAAGTGTCGCAGTGTTTGCCCCGATAAGCTGTCCAGATGAAAGCCGTACCATACTTGCGCCAGTCAATACCGCGCCAGTTATATCCGCACGATATAAATCAACATCGTCCAAATTGACAGAAGTAAGCGTCGCATTTTGAAGATATGCATATGGTCCAACAATATATCGTCCTCTCGCTGAATATCCGAAAGGGAGAGATAGAGAGGATGCATATGTTGCTAATGTCGCGTCATCCGTTTTTATACCACGCATGGTCGCCCCCGAAAAGTTTACACTATTCAATGTACAACCGATTAAATTGAGATTTGTCAGGTTTGAGTCGCGGAATGTTGCACCAGTTAACACCATGTATGAAAAGTCGTTTCCACTTAGGTCCGCTCCCGACAAGTTGACACCTGCGCCAATAATATATCCATTTCTCACAGTATACGATGATAAGAAGAATGCTTTATCCCCATTTAATATCCCGCCACTCCTAACACCGGTTAATGTGGTCGCTTGTAAGTACGCGCCAGATATATCCGCATTCGTAAATATCGCATTTGCAAAATTGGTTGAAGTAAACTCACCGTTTACCAAACTCACACCCGAGAGATCAATACCTGTTAATGACGGAGATATAACCCCCGATAATCGAACCGACGGTCCGACCATCACTGTGTTTCGTATATAATAATTCGGTGGCAACAGAACACCCTCTGATTTAGAGACATCATACACTGTTGTTAAATAAGGTACTGTTCCACGTAAATCTGCATTGGTGAATATACATGACGCGAACGTCGATCCTCCAATCGTGCAGTTTCGTAGGTTCGTATTTGTCATGTTAATGCCTGTCAATGTAATATTAGAGAGGTTGGCGCCACTAAAGTCGCTATTTGCGAAACTGTATCCTGTATATGATCTACCAGTTAGGTTCGCTCCTCTCGCAATTAGGTTCGGCCCAAGAATCCACCCATTGTGTGCAACATATCCTGATGGAACAGTGATTCCAGTAATAGTTAGTCCGCCAGTTATAATATTTGTGATGTTCGCGCTAGTCAATACTGCATTCGTCATATTTGATCCAGTTAACGTGATCCCCGACAAATCCGAGCCAGTAAGTGCCGCATTCGTGAGATTCGTCGATGGACCAACAATATACCCACTACGAACATAATAGTTTACAGGCAATGTCAACGCATCACCTCCAACAAGTCCACCACTCACAATGTTTGTAATAGTTGCACCCGAGAGATTCAAGTTTAATACATTCGCATTCGTTATAATTGCCCCCGATAAATCACTCGCAGATAAATCGGATGTTATTCCTGAGAGATTCACACCTGTTCCAAATAAATACCCACTTCGAATACTATATGTCGCAGGAAGTGTTGCGAATCCACCACTTGTTATACCCCCGCTTGTTATATTTGTTAACGTAGCAGACGTAAATATTGTTCCGCTTACATCCACATTTCGCATATTTACACCAGATAGGTTAGTGCCGGTGAAATTAATTCGCGTTAACTGAATCCCCGATAAATCCTGCGATATAAGTGTACCATTCTGAATACTTACATTCGGTCCAACAATATACCCATTTCGTGCATAATATCCGGTTGGTAATGTTGCATACTCTGCGCCAATTAATCCACCCGACACCAAGTTTGTAAGTGTTGCACTCGTTAGTATCGCACCCGAAATATCGCAACCAGTTATTGTTATTCCGGATAAATCCACACCAGTCAAGTTTGCATTCCGTAAAATTGTCCCTGCGCCAATAATATAACCAAGTCGTATTACATATCCCGTCGGCATTGTTGCAAATCCGCCATTGGTTATACCACCTGATGTAACCCCTGATAATACAGTGGTCGTCAATATTGTACCGGAGAGATCGGTGTTTGTGAATGTTGCGCCCAGAAAGCTTGTCCCTGTGAAATTACTGGATACGAGAGATACGCCACTTATGTCCGCATACCGTAATGCGGTCGTCTCTGACTTTGCAATAACATTGGGGCCAATTATATACCCACCACGTCCAACATATCCCGATGGAAGTGTCGCACTTTCTAGTCCACTATTTCCAGGCCCAGTGATCGTCGCCGAGAGGGTTGCACCAGTTAGTACTGCCCCCGACATCGAACAATTTGAAATAAATGTACGAGTCAGATTGACACTACGCATATTTGTAGACACCAACACTGCAGTGTTTAATGAACAATCTGTGAGATTTGCCGATGACATATCCGCATTTGTATAGGTTGATCGAGACATGATACATCCGGTCATGTTCGTTCCTGTAAAAAGCGACCCAGTATAATCAATATTCGACATATCAATTGATGTCATTGAAAGAGAGGTATAGTCCATATTTTTTCCAAGAATGACACCGAGTGCTGTTGTTATTTTTCGATATCCAGTTGGGACAGTGGTGGATGCAAGACCAATCAATGCGCCAGTTTTTACAATCGAAAACGTGGTTGTTGAAAAGTTGACATTCGTAACATCGGCGCCGTAAATACTTACATTCGACAATGTAACATTACTGAATACAGCATTATTGAGTTTTATATATGGACCAATAATAAACCCACTACGAGTAATATACCCCGATGGAAGTGTTGCATTATCTGCGCCAACGAGAGAACCCGTTATCATATTTGTAAGTGTTGCGCCAGTTAATACCGCGCCAGATAGTGTAGACCCTGTAATTGTTTGACCAGAAAGGTCGGCGTTGGTTAGTCCTGTTGCCCCAGTTAGGTTCACGGATGGACCAATAACATATCCATTACGCACAACATATCCCGTTGGCATCGTTGCAAAACTACCATTCGTTATTCCACCGGACAGTACCCCCGTTACCGTCGTATTTCGAAGATTTGTTCCAGAGAGGTCTGTGCCTGTTATGATAACATTTCGCAGATTTGTGCCAGAAAGATCCGCGCCAGTGAGAGGAATACCCGACAAATCCGAATTAGATATATCGACCGACCTTGCAATAACACGCGGTCCAATAATATATCCATTTCTACCTGCGTATCCTACCGGTAGGATGGCGCTTGAAAGTCCGACTAATCCCCCAGTCGTTACATTTGTAAAAATGCATGATGATAAATCGGCGTTTGTAACGGTTGATCCAGTGAGAGAAATACCGGATAAGTCGCCATTTACGAGAGTGCAGCCACTTATATTTACTGTTGGGCCGACGATATATCCTGCACGAACGAAATACCCCGATGGCATCGTTGCGAAACTACCATTCGTTATTCCACCAGAAACTACATTTGTTAGTGTTGTGCCAAATAGGTTTGTACCCGAGAGATCCGTGTTTGTAAATGTTGACCCGGATATAGATGACCCAGATAAGTCAGCGCGTGTTAGTAATATGCCCGAGAAGTCAAATACACCGGATAATGACCGAATTATAACCCTTGGACCAATAAGGTATCCCAATCGAAAATAGTAATTTGTTGGAAGGGCTGCGACAAATGATGTATTTTGAATACTCCCGCTTACTACATTTGTCATTGTTGCACCAGAGAGATTTGTGCCAGATACATCAACCCCAAAGAGAGAAATACCCGATAAATCTGAATTAGAAATATCCGCATTTCGTAAATTGACTCTAGGCCCGACAATGTATCCTGAACGAAATACGTATCCAGTAGGTGGTGTCGCAGTTGTTGTACCGACTAGGCCTCCTGTCGTAATATTGGTTACAGTCGCACCTGTCATTATAACGCCAGATATATCGCTCCCTGATAATGTTGCACCCGATAAGTCGACATTTGTCAAGTTGACAGACGTAAGTCGAACATTTGGACCGATGATAGAACCGGCGCGAGCAACATACCCCGTTGGAAGAATGGTTGTTGAAAACCCACGACAGTTGATTGAATATAAGTTCGTCATTGTTGTTGAACTCGCGAACCTAGTTGCCGAAATATCAGTATTATTCAAGATAACATTCGTTAGGTTAGCCAAGGTCAGATTTGCCCCACCGAGAGATTTGTTTGTGAAGTCCTGTCCAGAGAGATCGAGACCCACATAGTCAACCCCGACAACATTCAACGTACTTGTTATTGTTCCAGTGTCGTAATTTATATCAGCAACTTGTGATGCAGTTATAACTGTTGTTCCAAATCCGACAATTGTTACGACATTTCCACTTATTGTAGCAACATTTGTATTTGCACTTGAATATGAAAATGCCCCACTTCCATTGCTGGTTGGTGCAGTAAGAGAGAATGAAGGGTCGGTCGTATACTTTGTTATATTCGGAAAGTTAGTTATGGTTGGTGTAATAAGATATGCATAGTCATTTGATAACATAAATGCGGTTGTTATTCCAGTTGCAGGAAGAGCAGTTGTAACATATACGTTTGGATTATATGTTATTCCATTGCCAATAAAAGCACCTCCACCTGAAGCTCCACATGTTTTAATTGTTCCATCATTGAATATGTATTGTGCTATTACGTTCATTATGTTACACATGTTAACATTTGACACACCAGATATTGTAGTTAGTGTTCCATTATATGACACAAATGAAGTACCATTACCAACATAACCATTGTCATCATAACCCCACACTTGAATAGTTCCATCTTTTTTTAGTATTAGATTTAAATAAGCACCCGTTGTTATATATTTAACATTTGGAACATTGAAACAAAAAATTGGAGTAGCAAATGTGGTTGAACTGCTTGAAGTGGGATTTACCGTATAATTGTAATTCATTCCACATGCGTAAATATCACCATTTGTTTTTAAAAATAATGTTCTTGTATTATTACCACTCACTTGTAATACATTAGAAATCGACGACAATTGTTGAAATGCTATTCTACTTGATGTATCACCGAATCCAAGTTTACCACCAAAATTATTTCCGCTTGCATATACTGTTCCATTTTTATATAAAATAAATGTTCCATTACCAACATTATAAATTTGCGCAATGTCACTTACATTTGTTATATTTGTAATCTGAACAAGAGATGTTGAACTTGTTGTTGTTGCATTTCCAAATTGTCCATATGCATTATTGCCACATGCATATAATGCATTATTTTTTATTATAAATGTTGTCGAAGTTCCACCATTATAAAAGTTATCGACATTTGTGTGAATTATTTGAAATGACTGTAAAGCAGTTGTGTTTCCAGTTCCGAACTGACCATCATCATTATTTCCTGTTGCATATAAGTTTCTATTATTATCCAATACTAATGTAAAATGATACCCAACCGCTATTTTTTTTGCAAAAACATTTGTCAGTTCAGTTGGTGTAAAAGGTGTGGAAAATGTTCCAAGACCAATAGAACCAAATACATAATTAAAATTGTATGTCCCCCACATTTTGACTTGTCCATTTGACAGTATGACTCCTGAAAACTGACTACTTCCACCAAGCACATAACTATATTTATCAATCGCATCTGTAAAGTACACCGTCTTCATATTGACCCCTGTATGTGTTTCCAGAAACCAGTTTCCGCCCATCGCAGCTGACCCGGTCAAATCCGTCGATGCTCGAATTATCATTCCTCCAGGTAATTGTGTTTCCAATGTATCAATCACATACTTCCAGTTACTATTAGAATACAGCGCACATGCAAGCATATCAAAATGCACGGCACCCAATTCAGTATTACACCACGAAATAAAAGACGAAAACTCCAACCATGTATCTAGTCGAGGGTCGTTCCATTCCACGCCATGTATAACCCCTCCTGGTCTCATCGAGTTTATCATAAAAAATGTAGGTAACTGGTAGTTATGCTGTAGCAACCCGACAGACGCAACACGTATTTTCGTTCCGACAGGTAAAACTTGAACCGATGATAATGTTTCCATAATGCGTGTTTTAATGATGTCAAATGTATCACAATAAAAGTCAAATAGAACACCAACTGCGATATCTGGGTCGATTGCGTCCATCACTTTATCGTAGTCATGTACACGTTTATCTACTAGTAGGACATTTATTGCGATGTCATTTGGCGGTGGTTGATCAGGTGGTGTTTCATTCAATTCCATTATTTCAGCACCCCTTTATGTGTAGATTTACTGATATATGTAACTAAAATATATTATCTTTCTTTTCCGCTGAAACTAGGTGTTAATGGGGTCAACACATCAAAACTCTCCAACACACATACTCTTTTGACGAATCATAATATCATCATAGTCTCTACAATATATGACTTTACCTGTTTTACGTGATACAAGAAAATATCGACTGAAGTAATGACTAATATATTTACTTCGTTTCGCAGTATCATGTTTATATTTTTTCTGTATCTGCCAGTGAATATTATTGCGCATTACCTCTCGTTCCGCTTTACTACAGTCACTGAATGGAATAAGGGCGGTTTTATACTTCGGATCATATTCACTTTCATCTTCGCTAGGCAATGTAAAGTCGGTATTTGAATATACATACAACATCTTTGGTTGAACAGCATACGGTCCTTCTCCAAATCCATAGAGTTCAAACAATCGCTTGTTTGGGAAATAATTCGAAATAATAAGTATGTCGGATTTGTTAATATCATTAAATAGTTCGGTGGAGAGGTTATACAATATGTTTGTCGATACATAATATTTTAGAATCTGGTTCGTTTTTGTGTTAACAAAGTAGAATAATGTCGGGTTCGAATGTGGCGGAATCCCTTTTGTGTGATTCGATAATAAGGATGCCGTTTCTTCTTTATCATCATTCTCAGAATAATTCGATGAACGGGTTTTTCTACAAGATGTGAATCGTGCGACGGCCGATGTAAATATTGCTTTGGCTTTATCCTTCCATTTCATGACTTTGTAAACATATTCATCGTCAAATATATATGACTTCTCTCTGTTTAATGTGTAGCCGTATGCTTCGCATTTGGAAATTAGTGATGGAACAAAGTTATACCTGTATTCAATTGGTGAGTAGTGGTCAGAGACATCATCATATTCACTTCTAGGGAGGGTATCAACAAATATAAACTCGGTAATGTATTTATGCGTAAAGTCGGTAGATACTGTACCATTATCTCCAATTGTTATGCGTTTATCTGTTACTTTCTCGTTTGCAAGATGAAGTAGCGGATCCATATCACATCCTGCGCCTAAATATAATGCTTTCATTTGTTTTGATTGGAATGATTCTTATTATTATGGTACTAATAATATTATTATATTCAATTTTGTACATTGGGTTCGTCTAACTGGACATTATGCCAGGCAACCAGGCAACCAATATCGACCAAATGAATGAATGTATGTTCAGATATAACGGTTTTTCTAATATGATATAATATACCGTTGATTCTCTCTGTTTTAAGAATGGCTTTATTTCGTAAAAAGTCAACAACGAACTCCGCATTCACATCATCAAATGATTCATCTAACTTGGGTGAGTTAAAACAATATACGACTCTTACTACTAGCAAAATCTATAAAACAATTACTGGCCTGAATCAAGATTATACACTCGGTAATTTCGACACAGTTCGACAGGACATAACACCTGATACATACATTCGATACTCTGAAGAGTTACTAAAAATGCGTCAGACTGCATACCCCGTCTATGAAGATATACGAAGTCAAGTGTCCACCACATTACAAACATTGCTACAAGCATCCAACAAGTATGATGAACTTACTGCCGCACAGTTTCAAGTAGCTGACCTTCAACAACAAAACACGATTCTGAATGACATGGAGAAACTACTTGCGCATATTACGCAACTTAAACGATCTATGACGATCTTCCCCGATCAATCAATCAGTGTTATCCCGGTTCAAATTAAGCCGGAATATTTAGCATACATTCAAATGTTTGGGCTTCCTCAAGGAAATATTTGGGACCCGGATCGACTCGCTCTTGCGACAACCAAAGTTGCAATGGCAGCGGCTGCCGCTGCCGCT